>Ga0315903_10002844_pt1 | contig 24735 bp, 22 predicted proteins | sample LakEriMetagenome_7_FD_203524 | JGI IMG/M metagenome (GOLD analysis project Ga0315903, IMG submission 203524) | Freshwater fungal communities from buoy surface, Lake Erie, Ohio, United States - Buoy 2 MA119 | ecosystem: Environmental > Aquatic > Freshwater > Lake | place: USA: Lake Erie, Ohio... | reverse complement strand
ATTGGAGAGATCTCTTCGAATACTTCGTCAAGACCGGTCTTGGCCTTGTTACCTTCTTTAGCTCTCCACGCTGGTCCTCCGATGAGCTGTTCAAAGCTCTCGGTCTGCAAAGAAAGAAGATCAGGTAGATCGATCTGTTCTTGTACCTTTGCAAATGATGGGCGTGATGCTAGACGGGTGTTTTTTGCGTTTTTCGCAGCCAAGGGAGTCCCTCCAGGGCAATAGTTAGTAACCGGTCAGATTTAGGGCTGTCCCGTAACCATTTGTCGCCGAAATATGCGTACAGAGCGCGCCACAATATGCACACTGGTTTTTTGGGGTCAAGTAGACAGCTTATAACGATTTAGCCACGTTTGTAAACACCCTCTTTTAATCCCGAAGGGAGCAGGATTTGGGTGTAAAAGCTCTATTTGCCGGCGATACGACCAACCCGCTGCAGATAGGCCAGATAGCCAAACAGCGGAAAGGCCAGGGACAAAACCCCTAGGTAAATCCAGAGCAGAACCACATTCGAAGAAGAGGCCTCGAAGCCCCCGAAGTTCTCCTCGGGAACCAAGAACCTAATAGCTACGCCAATTGAGACCAAAACAAAGAAGATTGCCCAAAGGGAGCGTCTTGGCTGGGCTGGACCATCGCTATTTGCCTGGCGAGCGCCGAAGTAAGCACCGATTGCTGGCAGGAAGATAACTGCACCAATCTGAGGGGCAAACCAGAAGATGATGAACCCAATCAGGGCGATAGCCCCGAATACGGTCATATGTTTGCTGTAGTTCATACCTTTTTATTACCTAACCTTTGGCGAATGGGTATCTAGATTCTGGCATACCTAGCCAAGGTCCAAATCCAGCTAGAACCCTGGGTTTACCTTCTCGAAACCCAGGGTTTGTTGTCTGGGCATTTGGTAGCTAGAGTTTTGCTAACCAACAATCCGATGGTTGTTGATCGGCCTTTAGCCGATCAATGATTTCGTGGTTGAAAAACTATAAACAAGGGAACGCAAACAATGGAACTAAGAAAGATTTTCCGTGTTGTAGCTGTTGCCGCAATTGGAGTACTTGTTGCTTCAACTGCAGTTGTTGCTCCGGCAAACTCAGCACCAAGAACTTTGGTGAGAATTGGTGAAGGAAACCTTCGCACCTCACTAAACAGCCAGCACGTTGACCATAACCTAGTTGAGAACGGAACAGTTTCTTACCTAACTGGTGACGGATTCAACTACTACAACAACAAAGCTGAACTAGTTTGGAAGACCGGTTTCGGTAAGGTCGAGCTACTAGGCAAGAGCCCGCTAAAGGTTCGCACCACAATCAACCCAGGCATCGTTTGGTCTGATGGCACTGCCATTGACGCCTACGACCTATTGCTTCCATGGGTAACCGCTTCTGGTATCTACGAGGACGCTGCCAGTGGCACCACATGGAGTGATGTCAATGCTGGATCTGGAATGGAAAAGATCGTAAAGTTCCCAGAGATTTCTGCAGACCGCAGATCCGTCACTTGGACCTTCAAGACTTTTGACTCCGGATGGGAACTGTTCTTCGGAATTGGTAAGCCAGTGCACGCACTGACTCAGCTTGCTTATCCAAAGGACTCAAACGCAGAAGCCAAGGAGAGATTCTTCAAGGCAGTAAAGACGAAGAACTTTAGCGTTCTAAGCAAACTATCTGACAAGTGGAACAACGCTTACAACTTCGTTGACACTGTGAAGATTGATTCTAAGACCAACCCGAAGCTATTGGTAACTGCTGGTGCTTACATGGTTAAGTCATCTAACCCAAGCAAGTCCATGACTTTGGTTGCTAACCCGCTATACCGCTCAGGTCCAATTCCAGCTATCAAGACAATCCAGCTGGTAACGATTCCGGACCCAACCGCTATGGGACAGGCTCTAGCAAACGGTGAAGTTGACATCATCACACCACAGGCAACTCCAGCTCTTGTTGCATCACTCAAGAAGCAGAAGAACACAACTGTCTTTGGTTATGGTGCAGCAACATTTGAGCACTTTGACATCTTCACTGATGGCCCAGCCTTCGCAGGAATGTCAGATGCCAAGAAGCTAGATCTTCGCAAGGCGATCTTGCTAACCATTCCTCGCGAGGAATTGGTTACCAAACTAGTAAAGCCAATCAACCCTTCCGCTAAGGTTTTGGACTCAGTGAGCGTTTACCTAAACAGCAGCCCGTACCACGCAAAGATGGCTGCCGTAAACGGAATCAAGCCTTACAAGGAATCTGAAACCAAGCGTCTAGCTGCAGCTAAGGCACTTCTTGAAAAGCACGGTTACTCAACAACCAACCCATTCAAGATTTACCTTCACTGGGGTGGAGTAACTAACGAGCGACGCATCGCAACTGCTGCGCTTATGGTTGCTGCTGCTGCCAAGGTTGGAATCACAATTGACAGCAAGCCTTCTGCAACTTGGAGCCAGGAAATTGATGGCAAGAAGAGCCAGGATGCACAGTTCTTTGCTTGGGCTCAAACATCGACACTGTTCAATGCAAACCTTGCAATCTACGGAAATGACAAGGGCGAGCCTCGCCCTCAGAACTTCATCAACTGGGTCAACCCAACTGTAGAAAAGGCAATTCAGAAGCACTTGAACAAGTCACTAAGTGCTGAAGAGGCGTACCAGACCAACGTCACATTCGAGAAGGAGTACTTCAAGGATGCAGTTGGCCTTCCACTGTTCCAGTGGGCATCTGTTGCAGCAGCTAACAAGAACCTGAAGAACGTAAAGCCAGGACCATTGTCTCCAGAAGTTGTCTGGAACTACTGGGAGTGGACTTACTAATTCATCAGTAATTAGTTAGAACCAAAGCTGGCCCCGGGGTAAAAATCTCGGGGCCAGTTTTTTTACCCTAGGATTGACACGAACTTCAGAGAGGAAGCCAATTGTTTTCTTACGTACTGCGCAGACTCGGTGCCGTTGTACTAGTACTAATGGGCTCTACCTTCTTGGTTTATATCCTGACCGCTATTTCCGGTGACCCTCTCGAAAATTTGCGGCTTTCAACCGAGCCAAACGCCCAACTACTGTTGGCCAAAGCGATAGAGAAGCTCCAACTAGAAATTCCGCCGCCGATTAGGTACTTTGCTTGGCTTTCTGGGCTTTTGGGATTGAATGGGGCACCGACTTTTGGAATCACGGTTGATGGCAGTGAAGTCTGGGACATCATGCAAATCGCAATCCCAATCTCAATTCGATTGGTGATAATCGCAACCATTCTGTCGGTGATCATCGGTATCGCAATCGGAATCGTCTCAGCTTTGCGCCAGTACAGCAGATTCGACTACACGATCACCTTCACAGCTTTCCTATTCTTCTCGCTGCCAATCTTCTGGGTTGCTGTATTGCTGAAACAATTCGCAGCGATTGAGTTCAATGACTTCTTGCAAGAACCGGTCATTTCCACCACCTGGCTCGTTGGGCTTTCCTTAGTTGGCGGTCTATTTTGGGGAGGAATCCTCGGAGGCAAAAGATCTAGCTTCTGGATAGCCTTCGGCGCTGCCAGCGTTGTGACATTCCTGACACTTACATACATCTCAGCAACCGGTTGGTTGCTGACTCCCTCCCTTGGCCCGGTACTTATTACCCTGATGGCTTTTGGTATTGCGCTGGGTATAACCCAACTCTCCAATGGAGTTTCTAACCGCAGAGCTGTGATTGTTGCCTCAGGTATTGCAGCCCTCACCCCCGTTTTTTACTTCATCATGCAGCCGGTTTTCACCACCGAGTTTGATGGCGGCTTGATGCTTTGGCTGGCAGTGCTTTCAGTTCTTGTTGGGGCTGGAATCGGCTTTGTAGCTGGAGGCGATGACCGCCGGGCCATTGCCAGAACCGGCGGACTTACCGCGTTCTTGGGCGCAGGGCTAATTGTTTTGGATAGGTTCATGCAGTCTTGGAACGAGTATTACAACAACGAGTGGATCTTTGGTCGCCCGATCGCAACTGTTGGAGATTCAACCACCGACCTTGAAGGTGACTACTGGCTAAGCGGTATCGATGGCTTTACTCATCTGCTCCTTCCAACAGCGGCTTTGATGCTGATTTCAGTTGCAGGCTACGTTCGCTACTCCAGAGCCTCTTTACTGGAGGTTTTGAACCAGGATTACATCCGCACCGCAAGGGCCAAGGGACTAAACGAGCGCACCGTAATCATGCGCCATGCCTTTAGAAACTCTTTGATTCCACTAACTACCATCATGGCTTTTGATTTTGCCGGTGTTTTGGGTGGAGCAATCATCACCGAGCGAGTGTTTGCTTGGCGAGGTATGGGAACAGTATTTAACAATGGCCTTGCAGCCTACGACCTGAATATGGTGATGGGTGTGGTGCTAATCACAAGTATTGCTGCCTTGCTATTCAACTTGATTGCTGACCTGGTTTACGCAGCTTTAGATCCTCGAATCAGAGTCACGAAGTAAAGGGGAATGTAGATGTCGACACAAAACCTCGGACGTGGTTCAGAAGAGTCACTCGAGCAAAAAGAAACAGCTGGTCTTAGCCAAGGGCAGATTGTTATCAGGAGATTCCTAAGACACCGCGCAGCTATGGTTTCGCTGTTCATATTGATCTTTATCATCCTTTTCTCATTCACAGCAGGTGGGCTATCACTTGGAACCCAAGAGAATCCAATTCGAATCATGGGATGGTGGCCTTACAACTACACCGACATCCTGGAATTCACAGGAGATGGGTCGCCAACCCTGGATCTGTTCCCAGAATTTATTGATGGCACCGGAATGAACATCGGTCCTCACCCATTCGGCCAAGACGAAATCGGACAAGACTATTTCGCACTTGTAATTCGCGGCGCTCAGCAGTCAATCACCGTGATGTTCATAATCGGCGCTGTTGCTGCCCTAATCGGAACGGCCCTTGGTGCAATTGCTGGATTCTTCGGCAAGTGGGTTGACCAGCTAATCATGAGATTTGTTGACCTAATCATTACCATCCCAACACTGATCATTGGTGCCGTTATCGGTGTTCAAATTGGAAACCTTGGAGTGTTCTTCTTGGCCTTGTTCTTAGGCTTAGTTGCCTGGACCGGACTATCCCGATTGGTACGTGGAGAGTTCCTGTCACTTCGAGAACGAGAGTTCGTTGACGCAGCGAGAGTTGCAGGAGCATCTAATTTCCGCATTATTTTTAAGCACATCTTGCCTAACGCAATTGGTGTTGTGATTGTTTCGGTGACTCTATTGATGTCTGGAGCAATCTTGCTCGAGACTGCACTTTCTTACCTGGGCTTTGGTGTTGTTGCACCAGATACTTCCCTTGGACTTTTGATTTCCAACAACCAAGACAGCTTCACTGTTTACCCATGGTTGTTCTGGTGGCCAGGATTATTCATCGTGACAATTGCGCTCTGCATCAACTTCATCGGTGATGGACTGCGCGATGCATTTGATCCTCGTCAGAAAAGAAAGATCACCAAGAAAGATAAAACTTTGGCCAAGTCTCTAAAGAAGGCTCAGGTCCAGTAGTGAATAACCAAAAGCAAGCTTGGAATAACAGCCAGGGCAATGCCCAGCAGATTGAGACTGATTCGCACATCACGCGGAAGTTCTCCCCCGCCTTTTTGAGCGATGCGAATTTGCATGGCCAAAGAACCAGAAATGGTGCTTGGCAAATCTCCAGGCCTAACTTGTTGACCGTCCTTGAGACCAAGAGTCTTGAAGTCTTCGGTGGGGTGGGAGCGGTATCGCAGTCTTCCTGGAGCAGGTGCTGCCCAGGCGGAGATTTTTCCAAAACTTCCAGAAACCTTCAAAGCAAAACGGGTATCGACATTCTCGATCGCACCAAGGCCGATTTTGGCAATTCGAAATGGGTTCACAATAACCAGCTGCTGGTTCTTGATTTCGGCGCTTGGAACAACGTAGCCAAGCCAAACCAGTCCCAAGGCAAATCCAAGCCAGAGCAAGGTTTCAACCACGTCACTGGGGCCAAAGAACAGGGCCTGGGCGGTAGCGAGGCCGGCAAGAACCAAGGACACTACGGCTATCAGGTAGCTAGAAAATGGTCTTTTGCCCATACTCAAATCGTTTCATTAGAAGGAGCCAAATAATGGTTGAGCGCTCCATGCCTATTCTTCAGGTTAGCAACTACAACGTCGAGTTCTGGGTTGACGGGGTTTGGTATCCAGCCGCCATTGACATGAACTACGAAGTAGCAGCCGGTGAAGTGCTAGCCATCGTGGGTGAATCGGGATCTGGAAAGTCTTCTTCCCAGATGGGCCTTATGTCTCTGCTTGCCTCTAACGCCCGCGTCACCGGTTCAGTAAAGGTGCGCGGCAACGAGATGCTTGGCGAGAACCAGAAACTGGTTAGGAAATTCCGAGGCAAGGAAGTTGCATACATTTTCCAGGAGCCAATGACAGCACTGAACCCGGTCTACACAATCGGATTCCAGATCGTTGAAGCTCTTCAAACCCACATGCCGCTATCAAACAAGCAGGCTAAACAGCGTGCCATTGAACTTCTAACCCTGGTTGAACTACCAGATCCTGCCAAAGCATTCGATAAGTATCCTCACCAACTCTCTGGTGGTCAGCGCCAGCGCGCCATGATCGCCCAGTCACTTTCCTGCGACCCAGGTCTTCTAATCGCCGATGAGCCAACAACAGCACTTGATGTAACAGTCCAGGCTGAAATTCTTGATCTGATGAGAAACCTCAAGGACAAGCTCAACTCAGCTGTAGTGCTGATCACGCACGACATGGGAGTTGTAGCCGATCTTGCCGACCGCATTCTGGTTATGAAAGATGGCTTCACGGTTGAAACCGGAACTTCCGATCAGATTTTCAACAAGCCAACACACCCTTACACCCAGGCTCTGCTCGCAGCGGTTCCAAAACTAGGACGCACCACCAAGCGCGAACTCACAGTGAACAAACAAGCAGAACCAGTTCTTGCCCTTAGCGATGTATCAATTTCTTACCCAAAGAGAGGCCGCGTCCCGGCTTTCCAAGCTGCCAAGAACATCAGCTTTGAAATCTACCCTGGAGAAATCCTTGGGCTAGTTGGCGAGTCAGGCTCGGGTAAGACTACCGTCGGTCGCGCGGCCATCGGCCTGCTTCCAATAACCAACGGCAGCATCAAGCTAGTTGGCGAGGAGATTTCCAAGGCCACCGAGAAGCAGCTTCGCGGACTTCGTCAGCATACCGGCATTGTCTTCCAAGACCCAGGTAGTTCGCTAAACCCAAGGCTTCCAATCGGCGAGAGCATCGGCGAGCCGATCCTTCTCGCGAAGCGGGCAGCAGGAGCTGAGCTAAACACCATGGTCGAAGACCTATTGGACTCAGTTGAGCTTCCAAGAAGCTACCGCAACCGCTACCCGCACGAGCTTTCCGGTGGTCAGCGCCAGCGAGTTGGAATCGCAAGAGCGATCTCACTAAGGCCTGACCTTTTGATTGCCGATGAGCCAACCAGTGCTCTGGATGTTTCGGTCCAGGCCCGCTTTTTGGAACTGCTCGTTGAACTTCAGGAAAAACTGAAGTTTGCTTGTCTATTCATCTCTCACGACCTAGCGGTAGTGGACATGCTCGCGCACCGCATCGCAGTTATGCAAAACGGTGAGCTGGTTGAAATTGGCGAGCGCGATCAGATCTTAAAAAAACCAACCCAGGATTACACCCGTCGTTTGATTTCAGCTGTTCCGGTTCCAGACCCAGCTGAGCAGAAGATTCGTCGCGAAGCGCGAATGAAAACTGGCTTTGTTCTCTAAAGCTTTAGAAAAAATGGCGGTGACGGTGGGATTTGAACCCACGGTGCGCTTTCACGCACACAACTTTTCGAGAGTTGCACCTTCGGCCGCTCGGACACGTCACCGTGAATCAGCCTAGTGGCTTATCTCTTAGCCTCGAAAAAATCCTTCAGCAGCTTTGAGCATTCAGCCTCGCGAACTCCAGCGATAACCTCAACTGGGTTCCCGAGTCTCGAATCTCTAAGCAAGTCGTAGCGTGAACCGGCAGCCCCAACTTTCTCATCGAAAGCTCCAAAGATAACCTTCGGGATTCTGGCTGCAATAATTGCCCCGGCACACATCACGCATGGCTCGAGGGTAACAACAAGAGTTAGATCCTCAAGTCGCCAGTCCCCCTTGGCTTTGCCCACTCTTTGAATAGCTAGTAGCTCAGCGTGAGCGGTTGGATCTCCGGTTAGCTCTCGCTCGTTGTGAGCAGAGGCGACCACCTGACCCGATGGGTCCAAAAGAACAGCGCCCACGGGAACATCAACACCAGAAAGCATGGCCTGGCCAAGGGCCAGCTCCATTGCTTGATCAGGGCTTTGATTCATTGGGGTTTTTCCGTTCAGTGTTTGGTAGTTCTAACTTTAGAACCTGTTGCGGTAGCTGTTGCTGGGGTGGGATTGGAGACCTGTAGATTTGGTGTCATGCGAGTCCATGTTGCCAACCACCCACTGATTACCCACAAAATCACCGTGCTTAGGGATAAGAACACCCCATCCCCAACCTTTAGGTTGCTGGTTGAAGAGCTGGTGACACTACTTGCCTACGAAGCAACCCGTGAAGTTAAGGTGCAAGAAATCGAGGTTGAGACTCCGCTTACTAAGACCAAGGGCGTTCACCTCTCCAATCCGCAGCCAATCATCGTTCCAATACTTCGGGCAGGCCTTGGCATGCTAGAAGGAATGATGAAATTACTGCCAACGGCAGAAGTTGGTTTTCTTGGAATCAAGAGAAATGAAAAAACTCTCGAGCCGTTTACTTACGCCGAGAGATTGCCAGATGATCTAACCGGAAGACAGGTTTTCATCATCGACCCGATGCTTGCTACCGGTGGAACACTAATTGACTCAATCAACTACGTCTTCGAGCGCGGCGCAACCGATGTCACAGCCGTTTGTCTACTCGGAGCCCCCGAAGGACTAAAGGCGGTTGAGGAAGCCGTTGGCAACAAACACGTCACTGTTGTCTTGGGAGCCCTTGATGAAAAGCTCAACGACGTCGGCTACATCGTTCCAGGTCTTGGCGATGCTGGCGATCGCCTCTATGGCCTAGCTGAATAAATGTCGGAAGGCTCCGACCAGACAAACAAAGATCAGCTCGCGCTGATCGAAAAGATCAGCTCACAAGTTCTTGAACTAATCGACCGTGGCAATCAAACGCCAATCATTCTCATTGACGGCCGAGCAGGCTCGGGCAAATCCACCTTCGCTGAAGCCCTTCAACAACAACTATTCCGCGATGGAGAATCAGCACCACGAGTTATTCACATGGACAACATCTTCGAAGGCTGGGATGGGTTGGCTTTAGGTTCTGACTACATGGTGCGATTTATCCTGCAGCCTTTGGCAAGAAGAGAAACTGCCTCCTGGCAGGACTGGTCCTGGGTCAAAAACCAAAGATCCTCCTGGCGAGAATTCTCGGGAGGGACACCCCTGATTGTTGAGGGGTGTGGGTCCCTTACCGAACGAAGCAAAGAACATGCTGATATTTCCATTTGGCTAGAAGCCAGCGAGGAAACTAGACGCGAGCGCTGGATAAAAAGAGAGCGGCACCTAGAAAAGTTTGATTTCTGGGCGGCCCAGGAGCTTGATTTCTACGCTCGGGAGAAATCCCAGTCGCTGGCTGATTTGGTCATTAAGACCGACTGAGGAACCTTTAGAGCTTGGTTGAAAGCGGCGCCATTTTGGCACTCTTGTTGTTTTTGTACCAAGCCCTAATGCCTGCAACCAGCGATGCTGCGATAAAGAACACAGCTAGGAAGTAGCTGATGTTTTTTACCAGTGGAATGCTTGCTGCGTAGTAGCCGGCCATGGAAAGACCGAAACCCCAGAGCACTGCACCGACCAAGTTAGCCGAGAAGAACTTGTAGTAGTTCATCTTTCCAATACCTGCAATTACTGGAACCAGCACTCTTGCAAAAGGAACGAACCTTGCAACAACAACAGCCCACCAACCCCAGGCAAGATAAAATTTCTCAGCGTTGGCGATTGCTTTGGTAAGAACCGCTCCTTGACGTTTATCGAGATATGGCCTGCCGTAGTGCCGACCAAGGGTGTAGCCCACTTGATCACCGAGCCAAGCGAATATTCCAATACCTATTGCCAACACCCAGATGTTGATTACATCTGGGAAGTTGGCTGCAGCGATTCCCGCTGCAAAGATCAGTGAGTCGCCAGTGACAAAAGGTATGAAGGCGCCGATCAGTAAACCAGTGCCGGCAAAAACCAAACCCCAAATAACTGCAACGAATAGCACTGGCCCAAACTGGGCATACCAGGACGCTAATTCAGCTGCAAAGGACATGCATCAAGCCTATGGCTTGCCGTGCAGCACAATTTCAGACAGATCGAGTCTGGTTCTAGGGGCAATCTCACGTTCAAGAGCTGGTCCTTCTAGTTTCTCCGGAGCCGCTTTCTTGCCGACTGTGATCACAACCCCAACCTCTAGATCAGAAGAAAGACCGAGTGATTTGTGAAGTTCATCGTTCAAGATTCCACCCATCTGGTGGGTGTAAAGATCCAGCGCCTGAGCCTGAATGCTCATCTGGGCAACAGCAAGACCTGCGTCGTAGAAGTTTCCCTTGTGGGAAACACCATCAGCTGATTTTTTGATTGAAACAACAATCAAAACTGAAGCGGCTGGTGCCCAAGCCTGGTTGAAACCAGTAAGTCCTGCAACTACCTTTTCGTGCAGTTCAGTTCCGCGCTTGGCAACAGAGAATCGCCAAGGCTGGCCGTTATTGGAAGAAGCAGCCCAACGACCGGCTTCCAAAATGGAAAGGAGTTCTTGGTCGGAGATCTGATGGGATAGGTCGTAAGAGCGTGGGCTCCAACGAGAAGCCAAAAGCGCGGTCAACGGGGCTGAGGTTTCAGGGATTTTAGACATGCTTTATGCAACTTACTTTTGTAGGGTTTTGTTCCCGAAGGGATTACTTCAGGGCTTTTCTTAGAGCTTCCAGTAGGCCATCAACGTCGGAAGTGCTGGTATCCCACGCACACATCCAGCGAACCTGGCCGGTGGCCTGGTTCCAAACATAGAAGCGGTAGTCCTTCTGCAGCTTCGCTGTGACCTTTGGAGGCAGAATCGGAAAAACAGCGTTGGCTTCGGTTGGGTTTGGGACCTTTACCTCTTTGTGCTTTTTAGCTATCTGCACAACACCTTCATAGAGCCTCTTAGCCATTGCGTTAGCGTGCCTGGCGTTAGCTAGTGCAACTCTGGCATCGTCTTCGAACAGTGCAAGCAGCTGTGCAGAAACAAAGCGCATCTTCGATGGAAGCTGCATTGATGTCTTTCGTAAATACGGCATAGCGTTTGCTAGCTCTTTACCGCGAGCTGACTTGGCATCAGTGACGATTACTGCCTCTGCAGCTAAGGCACCGATCTTGGTGGCACCAAGAGATACCAAATCAACACCAACATCGGTGGTGAACTGCTTGAAAGAAAGACCAAGGGCAGCAGCAGCATTGGAAAGTCTTGCGCCGTCCATGTGGAGAAGCAGTCCGTGCTTGTGAGCTCGGTCGGCGAGTTTCTTTATCTCTTTTGCTGTGTAAACCGTTCCCATTTCAGTTGTCTGAGTGATCGAGACAACCCCTGGCTGTGCACGATGAACCACTCCCATGTCAAATACTTGTGAGTCCAGTAGTTCTGGAGTTAGCTTGCCGTTGGGTGAGGCAACAGTCCAAAGCTTGATACCACCCATCTTTTCCGGTGCTCCACCTTCATCGACATTTATGTGTGCTGACTCAACGCAAATAACAGCTTCCCAGCGCTTTAGCCCTGCTTGCAGAGCAACAACGTTTGCACCGGTTCCGTTGAATACTGGAAAGCCGGCTGCCTTTGATCCAAAGAGTTGCTTGACTAGCTTGTTGAATTCAGCGGTGACGGTGTCATCGCCGTAGGCGATTTCATGGCCTTGATTGACAAGCACCATTCGTTTGATTACTTCTGAATCAATGCCTGCGTAGTTATCGCTTGCGAACCCGCGCCAAGAGGTGCCGCGTGCGGAAGATGATTTAGCCAAGGTAGGTATCGCTTTCTTTTTTTGTTCAGTCAGTTTGGGTTGTTGCTGGAAGCTTCGGTGGACGATTTTCAAAGGCTGTTGATAAAACTACTGTGGTCTCAGTTCGAACATTAGCTGCTGCCCGAATGTTGGCAAGCAGTGCCTCAAGATCAGCGGGCTCCGCCACATTGACTTTGACGACGTAACTGTGGGTACCAGCAACCGACCAACAGCCTTCTATTTCAGCGATTGGAGCAAGTAGCTCCGCAACGTTGTCGGGAGCTGCAGGGTCAATTGGGGTTAGAGACACAAATGATGTGGTCTTTAAGCCAACCGCACGAAGGTCGAGCTTTGCTCGATATCCCTGGATGATCCCCTTGGTTTCGAGCTTTTTGATTTTCTGATGCAGGGTGGAGCTTGGGATACCAAGCTCCCCCGCTAGATCCTGAAGTGAGCGTTCTGAGTCGTTGGCCAAAAGGGCCAGTATCTTTTGCTCGAGGGCATCCATGAGAATCCATTCTGCCTTGAATTAGGCAGTGATTCCTTTGGTAGCCAGAATTACATCTTTGAGCTTGCGGTTAAGGGTGTCGTAGAACACGTTAAGTGGGAACTCGTCGTCGTGAATTACACTCACGACCTCCTTGAGCTCTCCATCCAGTGGCAAAGCATCTGGGCCCTTGGCCCAGATCGAAGCCGGGTGAGGCGCAACTAGCTCAGTGACAAAATCGTAGGACGCCATCCATTGGGCAAGACGGGATCGATCGATTCCGTCGTGATACAAAGCTTCGACCTTGTCGCAAAGCTCAACAACTTGCTTGTTCACTTTGTCCCAATCAAAGGTCAGACGGTTATCGGTCCAGTTCAACCCACCGTTTTTGTGTAGGTAGCTAAAGATGATCTGACCCCCCAAGCCGTCGTAGTTTCTAACTCTTGGGCCCGTGATTGGAAAACGGAACAAGCGATCAAACAAGATTGCGTAGCGGATGTACTTTCCTAGACGCTCGCCTTGGTTCTCCAGGACAAAGGTTTCTCTGAAGGTTGATAAATCGCAGCGGAGCTCTTCGAGCGCATACATCCAAAACGGCATGCGCTGTTTGATCATGAACGGATCAAAAGGCAAATCTCCCCTTGAGTGAGTTCTATCGTGAATCAAATCCCAAAGGGTGTAAGTCTCCTGGGCAAGCTTTTGGTCATTAACCAATCTCTCGGCATCCGGTGGCAATGGCAAATACAGTAGCTCCCTGGCAGCACGGGTCACCATGCGAAAGCGAGCTGCTTCCCGGTCGCAGAAGATACCTCCCCAGTAGAACTGGGCTGTCTCGCGAGTAGCCACGGTCTCTGGGAAAAACACCGCTGAATTGGTGTCATATCCGGAGGTAAAGGCCACAAACTCGATCGGAACAAAAGCGCTGTTTTGATACACCAGCTCCTTTTCAGCAAGCCAGTCAGGCCAGAAGGTGTTGGTAATAACAGCCTCCAGATTGCGATCCGGATTACCGTTTTGGGTATACATAGCAAATACCGCCAGGTGCTCGGTATTGTCCTTGCGGTTTAGATCAGGCCTGAACTTATCCAATGAGTCAAAAAAGTCAGGGGTTGCAAACCCTGATTCCTGCCAAACCAAAAGGTCTTTTTCAAGGGCTAAGAAGTACTCGCTCTGGTGGGCAAATCTAGGAGCAAGCTCCTTGATTGCTTCCAGCACCAGAGCCAACTGCTTTGTGGCATCGGCAATTGAATGCTTCGAAGAATCAATCGAGCCATCTTTGTCTTGGCATAGCTTGATGGCCTCAACAGCTGCTGCAAGCTTGAGCCAGGAAGGATCGGTTTCTGCCCAGCTGGATTGTTTCTTGGTTGTTGCAAGGGCGGCAGCCTTGCCGCCTGACACCCAAGAAACAATGTTGATCCAAAAGTTTTTGTTATCCAACTCATCGATTGAGTCATCACCAAAGACATCGCTATCAGCTAGCACAACGACTCTTCCCTCGCCGTGCTTGGCAGCAACAACAAGTGGTGCTTCGGCAGGATAAGCAGAAGGTGAGCTTTGAGCAACTACCTCGGCGTTTGCCCCAGCAAGAATTTCCAAAACGCCTGCGCGGTAGAAGGCGGTTTCTTTCACCTTGAATGAAAGATCGTGTTCGAAAGATTTCTGCAAATCTCCCTTGATCCAGGTTGCAACATCTTTGAAATTCTCGATTGAGTCTTGAACGGTCTGGTTGGCAATCTTCACACCAAACACTTCAGTTAGTTCGGAAAAGTTGTTTCCGTATTTTGGCTGATCAGTTTCACCAAGAACAACTAACCCACCACCAGCCGCCACAAATTCTTTCAGAACCGCAATCTCAGACTCGGACAAAGCAGGTGTGCCAACACCGATTGTCTTTTCCCAGTCATCAGTTGATGCGTGCGGCAAAACAAAGACATCGAATCCGGCAAGCGATTCCTTGGTAATTGGGGCCGAAGTGCAACTTGAAACCCCGAAACCAGCTAGCGTTGCAGCCTCAGCCATCTTGGCGTAGCTGGCATCGGCAGGATTGGCTGGGTTCATCTGGGCAGCTAGCTCGTAATCAACAGCCCAAGCCTGACGGTGGGACTGGTCTATGAGGATCTGGGCCAATTTCTGCATTTCGAGCTTCTTCCTTGAAGGAATTACATAATTTAGTCAAGGATACCAAGATTTATTCAACAAAAGCCAGCTTTAGTGCAATCTAGCCCGAAACAGCGGGGAAACAAGGAATATTGTGAGTTTGGGCTGGTGCCACAGCTGGTGTCACTTCTGGTGTCTAGCCCTTGGGCAGAACGTCAAGCTCTGTGGTGTCTGTGGAAAGGGGAGAAGAGATGTTGGGTTGTTCCTTGTTGGAAACCTTGCCCTTCTTTGGCTTGACCTCATGGCGCTTCCCGGCGAACCAACTGCCGAGCAGGATAAGCGGGAAGCCGATAATCAAACCGGTTGTGATTGGCTCGTTCAGAAACACCACTCCCAGAATCAGCGCAACCAGAGTGTTCAGATAGGTAAGAAGTGTTGCCCTGGCTGCTCCAACTTCTTTGATAAGTGCAAAGAAAATGATGAATGCAACAGCTGAGCAGATAACACCAAGGACCAGCAAGGCAATCCAAGACTCAATGGCAGGTCCAGCAGCTATCTCCGCTGGAAGCGTGAGAGCTGCAGGAACTGCATATATCAGCCCGACTATGACCATCGACAAGCTGATAACTCCAGCAGTTGGAACAAATCCAATATTCTGGGCGATCAGGGCTGGTGCTAACGCGTAACCAACCGCTGCCAGGATCACAGCTCCAACCCAGAGCGGATCAATAAGGCCTCCGAAGGAGTCCACTCCCACCAGGGCAACTACCCCGGCAAAGCCCATAAGCAATCCCATGATGGTCTTGGGGTGCCTAACGGATTTATCTCCCATGAAGTTTGCAAACAAAACAGCAATGAAAGGAACTGTTGCAATCAAAAGCCCAATCAGCCCTGAGGATAGGTGTCTACCGGATTCGGTAATCAACCACCAAGGTCCTGCCATTTCAAGCAGGGCAAATACCAGTACCCAGCGCCAGTGCTTCAGGGCTAGCTTTAGAGCCCCTTGCTTCAAAGCAAGGGGGACCAAAACAATGGCTCCGATCAGGACTCGGAATAGCACGATCGAATAGGTCGAGAAATCCTCAACGGCTATCCGAATGAAAAAGTATGGGATACCCCAAGCCAGGCCGGCAGCAAGAAAGAGCCAGAGGGCTTTACGGGACATGATTACTAGCCTAGGGGCTAAAAACCAGACGTTCCTGAGGTGTTCGCTTTAGCGAACCAAGGGTGGAAACCCGAACATCTTTCTGCTTTGATTCTGTCTATGGCTCAAACCCCAGTCAAAGTGTTGGTCGTCGAAGACGAACCACTGGTTAGAGCCCTACTCACTTCCTTACTGGAAGCCGACGGCTTCCAGATCAAATCAGCTTCTAATGCAGCAGAAGCTCGAAGCGCAACTAAAGATTTTGACCCAAGGGTTGCCATCCTAGATATCGAACTAGGCGATGGCCCATCGGGAATTGACCTTGCACACATCCTCAGACTTCAGTTCCCCCAGATCGGACTGGTATTTCTAACTCACATCCCTGAACCAAGAGTTGTTGGAGTTGAAAACAGAAACATCCCTAAAAACGCAGCCTATCTTCGCAAAGACCGCATGGCAGATACCGGAGTGCTCAAGCAAGCCATTGAAGCTGCCTCCCGAGACCGCGTCGGCAAACAATTCAGAGATGACAAGACCATCCAGCACGAGCTCACCAACGTATCCCGCAGCCAACTAGATGTTCTAAGAATGGTTGCTATGGGTCTTAGCAATCACGAGATCGCAGCCCAAAGAGGAACCACTGTTCGAGCAGTTGAGCACTTAGTTAAGCGTGCCTTCTCAGCAGCAGGCGTTGACACCGAGACTCCAGGAAATGCAAGGGTTGTAGCTGCAAGGCAGTTTATTACTGTTGCGGGAATGCCGTTCGGAAGGTAGCTCGACAGGCTCGACTTCAGCTCCGTTATTTGATGGGTAGCATTCATCGAGTGAATTAGCAAAAATGGAATTAAATAAAAAACCCCCGGGATTGCTCCCGGGGGTTTTTATTAGCTAAATAGCTTGAGAGTTACTTTAGAGCTACTCTCTTGCTCTTCTTTACTAGCTTGTTGTACTTCTTAGCTAGTGCGTTGTAGTCAGCCTTTAGAGCTGCTACTGAAGCAGTTAGCGCAGTTACCTGGTCAGCTAGTGATGCAGTGCTGAAGCTGAAGAACGCGTTAGCTGTAGGAGTTCCTAGAGCAGTGATCTTCGTAGCAGCAGTTGTCAACTTCAAGCCAACGATTCCTGAGCCAGCTGTTGCCGAGGTAGTAACACCGAAGGTGTAGGTACCAGCTGCAGTTGTTGATTCAGTCCAAGCGTCTTCACCAGTTGCGGCAGCTGAAGCAGAACCAAACAAGGTCAGGGTGAACGGTGTTGCAGTTAGCCCAGTGATCTTGTTTCCGAAAGCGTCAAGTACTGAACCTGAGAAGTCCAAGGTGTCAGATACGTTTGCAGTCGTAGATGTGGTGAAAGCGTAAGTGTAAGCGTAGTCAGAGCGGTTTACACCCTTCACGTTCAACACTGCAGAGTTTCCACCCTGTGTGATTGTTACTGTACCTGCGGTTGTTGAGGTGGTGTAGATTACTACGTTTACCTTACCGTCGGTTGAGTTTGAGGTTACAGCTAGGTCCTGCACTCCTGTAGCGGTCTTTCTGTCAGCAGTAGTTGAGTACTGGGTCTCAGAGATAACCTTTACGCCACCAGTGGTTACAACACGTACTGCTGCAGAGGTGGTTGAAGCCTGGATGTTCAGACGGATTGCAGATGCAGTCACTGACTGTGCAGATGCGGTGTCTGAAGCTGGAGTTGACTCGTCAACGCGAAGAACGTCCTGGGAAGGAACGTTGATTGCTAGTGGGCTTGATGCGTTTAGGCCCTGTGCGGTTGAGATCTCACCGTTAGCAGTTACACCAAAGGTGTAGTTTGCTGAAGCCGGTGCGACGCCAACTAGTGCGGTTAGAGCTAGTGCAGCTGCAGTTGCGGCTGCGAATAGTTTCTTAGACATTAGTCTCTTTCTTTACTTGGTTAAACACTTCAGATCGTCGATCTAAAGGGAGCTAGTCCTCAATCTGGCCAACCAAGTAGGCCAGCCCAAAGATGTCGCTCATAGAAGAGTACCGTAGAAATGTCTCGACTATTACGGTAACTGACCAGACTTTTTCAAAAATTTATTGAAGAATTTGCCTTGAAAACCCTTGAAAAACCAAGGTTTTGCAAGCCTCGTTCTGAAATATGGCGTGAATGTCACATTTCAAGTCAAAATTGGTTTCAAAATCCTCCAGGTGGCCGGAGTTTCCCTGAATTTGTGGGATTTTTAGTACCTTGTGAGGTCTATCGGCTCAAAAGGGCGAGGTTCACGGACTTCACGATCGAACCGTTCGATTCCATAACAACCTCAATTTTGACCATCGATTTTCCAAGGTCTGAATCGGACCATCTTTTGCCGAATTCGTCATAAACGAAAGTGGCGTCACCAACTAGGACATAAACGTCGAGTCCATCAGCGTTTTGACCAGTAAATAACTGCTTGTTGACCGGTTCAAACTCGAAGATGAAGCCATCAATCTCGATTTCAACCAAAGTATTGCTGAAAACTGCATCTGAGCTCGGGTTAAGGGTGAATCGAGCTGTTAGACCGTTATCGCCTCGGGCTGTGTAGTCCTGATCAACAGCAAAAATCTTGGATTTCGAGTCCGAATTGAAGATTCCACTGGCCGCTGGGGATTCTAGAATGGCCGCAACCTGTTCTTTTTGGGCCTGGGCAGTGGCACTAGGGCTAGCTGATGGGGAAGCGGTCGCAGGTGGTTCTGCAGAAGAATCAGCTTCGGAACCCGTTTCTGCAGCGCTGTCCATGTCATCAGTAGGTTCTGTTTGAGACTCGCTAGATCCTGACTGGCCAGATTCTTGGCTGGAACCTGGACTTACAGGGGCTTCAGCCATCTGGTCAGACGGTGCTCTGTTTAGTGCCGGGAAAGCTGTGAAAGACATGACGACGAGGGCAATAAGAGTCAGGGCCGCAGCGCCAACCTTCTTACCTTCTGATGCTGCCTTGCGGGCAGCAACAGACAAAATGGCTGCTGCAGACATGCCTGTTGTGTCGATGTCTCCAATAAGGGCCTTTTTGAAAGCCGCTCTTGCGCGGAAGATAAGTTGTCTGGTGGCGTTTTCGGAAAGGCCAACCTGGGAAGCGATCTCCTCGGTGCTCTTTTCCTCGTACATCGAGGCAATTAGTACTTCTCGGTGCCTTGGGTTCAGCTTTGATAGAGCAAGGCGCACTACAGCCGCATCATCTTGCTGCTCAAGGTTTGTAGAAACCTCAGGATCGTTAGATTCTGGCTCCTGGACATCGTCGATGGAGTTGATGTAAGCACGACCTGAGGCCCTGATGACATCGAGGGCAAGAAGTCTGGTCTTCCACTTTAGGAACCTTAGGACTCCGATCTCGGAGTCCAGTTCTGGCAGGGAAACCATCAAATACAAGAATGCGTCCTGAACTACCTCATCCACCTGGGATGGGTTTCTAAGGAACCTTCTTGCGTGACGCTCTAAGTGAGGACGAAAGCGTAGGTAAATAGAGGAGAAGTCCTGAGCCGACCATTCGGCTAGCTTTACTGGCTTGCCGGAGCGCTCTTTAAGCTCTAGATCACCGAAGTCTTCATCTGACTGCTCATCGAGCAGGGCTTCTAGAGGGTCTTCGGTGAAAAGCTGGCTAGCTTCTAGCTCTGAGAGAGCTTCAGGCGCAGATGATAGAGCTGCCTTGGCAGCTTCTTCCTTGCCTTTTTTGCTAAATGCCATGCTTCACCTATATCTAGTTTGCCAGATACTTCTTATAACGCTAGAGGGAGCTGGTTTGTTATGGTTCAGCGGTCAGATCAGACGCTTCGGCTTGAACAGGCAAAAGGCAACCAAAATGCTGGCTAGCTGCGCTTTGTGAATCCTTTAGGACACTTCGGGTTAATGGCCTTGATGTTCCTCACCTTGGACTCGTCAACAACTGACACGCAAGCAATTCTTGTTGGCTTGGCCTTGGTGATCTTGGCTCGGATTGTTTTCTTGCTGAAGGTGAAGCCGTAGGCGGCTAGCTTTAGCCAACCGTTTTTCTCGCTAACCACAGTGGTCGCAATCGACTTGTCTCCGTCGCCAACGACGGAGATTGTTGCACTAAGTGGAGCCCTCGAGAAACCATAGAGGCACCTTGCAACCTCACTTCGCATAACTAAGTCATAGCTACCTTGAACTTTTGTGATGCCATCCGGTTGGTAGTGAAGGCCGGCTACTTGGTAGTTCAGGAAACCGTTGGTGAATCTAGGGACTCCTCCGTCGTAGGCCATGGCGTTAGTTGTTACAATTCCTAAGACCTGGGAGGTGTCGGACAGGCAGGAGTTACCTTGGTACTGACCACTGGAGGAAAAGTTCCAGAAAGTATTGATTCCTGAGGTTTTGTCCATCACTTTCCAGCGAAGGTAATTCAGGTATTCAAAGGTCGATGCGTCGGATGCTCTAGCCCAGGAAATGAAACCGTTTTCCCATCCGCCAGCCATACCGTTATCCATTCCATACTGACGTTCTTTTGCAGAAAGGGAGTCAAGACTGGTCTGGTAGATCATTCTTGGAACTTCTGCAGGTGCAGCCTCAACAGTGATTTGGTTCACTCCTGAAGCTGGTTGCGTGACTGAAATAAGTGGGTTCTTGATTCTTCCCTTAAACCAACCACCGATGTCATCTGAGATGCGGATTGTTAGCTTGACTCGAGTGTTTGGTGCAAAATCTTGCAGCACTCCACAAGTTCCGGCTTCTGACCAAGCACACTCATAACCGTGTCCACCGAGACCGATTCCTCTTTCTCCTCGGTGATTCTTATCTGTCATGTGCTGGTATGGAGACTCGTAGTTTCCGGTTTGAGCACGGTATGGGCGAACGGATGCTACAAGTCCATAGGGCTTGAATCTACCTTCGCGCCAGTCCATTCCGGTTTCCATGCGCACGATCACTGCATAGTCGGTTGTTCCTGAGGCGCTGGGGACAGTAGGCAAGCTCCATAGTGAAGGAGTGGTTGCGCCAGTAAAGCCCCGGCTTTCGTTGGCGGCGAATTTCATTCCATTAATATTTCTAACAAAACTCGCGGATTGGAAGACGCCGTCTTCGCCAGCCATTTGAAGACCCACAACACAGTTGATATCTGAGTCGGATGAGCAAACCTTTAAGACTGCGTTTGCATTAATTTGATCGACTTTGCCAGCGCTACAGCGTGGGTCATTCACTGAATCGCAGATTGTCTGGCCGGATCCGTCCAAATTGCCAGCCGTAAGAGTTGAGAAGTGGATGCTTGCGCCTTCTTCTCCAACTTGGAAGGTGGCGGTTCCATCCGGTGACGATGCTGCGTCTGGGTTGTATGCATCCTGACCACTCGAGGGGGAAGCAAGGGTCCCAACAAGCACAAATGCCAAAACAGCTGCCGCGAGTTTCTTCATATCTCCTAGTCCCCCTAAATCCCTGGCCTGAGGCCATTTTTGCGCACTTTTTTCCCAAAAGTCTTTAGCAAGACACTACTGTAGCAAGTACATATCCGAAACACCCCAGGGGGATTCTTCATGAGAAAGCTCAAAGCGGCAGCCGTTGCGGCGGCCTTTATATTCAGCACCTTGTCTCCAGTTCCGGCAACAGCCGCACCGCTTGTTGTGCCTATCGGCAACTGGCCAGTTTGTAACCAGGTCCGCACTAACTACTGCATCGAGAGCGTAAGCATTCAGGGCATCGGCTCAGAGGCCGAAGCTATGACCTGGAGCGCATCCGGAGCAGCTGTTGCTGCGACTTATCCTGCCGGTGGTCTTGAGACTTCAGCAGGAACTGCAACAACCGATGCGCTTTCAGGAATGTGGAGCACCGCATCTTGGAGCGAGAACGGTCACGCCGACTACGGATATGACGGGGTCTTCGTCAAAGTATCCCCGGCTAACCAGTTCACCAACCACCTAAGTTTTGAAGTTATCCCAATCAAGGTTGATGCTGGAGCCACCAAGAGAGCTAAGCAGCTTGAAGGAATCTCGGCACCAACTGATCCAACCGATCCAGTTGATCTTCCAATTGCAGATGATGCAGGTGTAGTTCCAGTTATTGGTCCAGTTGCAACACCAGTTGCCAACACTGCCTACCAGGCATCACTAAACCCAAACTCGACAATTATTGCCACTGTCCGCATTGGAGAAATCATCCCTGGTATCTCAATCGGTATGGGCCGAATTGTTGATGTCAACGCAACTACCGCAGGAAAGCTTGTTTACACCGGAACTCCAGTGTTCTCAGCCGAAGCTGGCAACGTTCGTGACTGCCAGTCCGAAACCGGTGTGGCGGTAGCTAACAGCTACCAAATCATGGCCGTGACCATCGTTGAAAACGATGACCAGGGCTTTGGTGTTGATGGTCTGTCAGGAAAGATGTCAGTCACCTCAAACGCAACCTGTGAGCTAAGCACACCAACCTGGGATGAAGCTGCTCAGTCCATCACTTGGACGGCCGCTGCTCCTCACTACGCAGCGGACGGCGTGACCCTAAACCGCGGTTTCTACCGCGCTGTTATTCCAGCCGAAGATGCACTTCTTCTTTGGGGTCTTGCTAACCCAGCTCAGGCAAAGCTTGCTCTGACTGTTTCTGTCACCAACGATGGAACAGACAAACAGACTTCGATCAAGAACATCGCCTTTAGAAAAGGCGCTATTCGAATCGAGTTCTCGAACTTCACCTTCTCGAAGAACACCTTCGTGATCAAGAAGAACAAGAGCTACCGAGGCTTCGCTGCTAAGCGAACCCTTACTTGCACCAAGCTTGCAACTAACAAGAAGCCAGGCAAGCAGGTAATCACTGAGCGTGGCGCTTACGCGTGTCCATCCGGATACAAGCGCTAATGCCAGCGAAAAGCTAACAAACTCGAAAGGGGTCCCGAATGGGGCCCCTTTCTTATTTGGACTAGCATCTTGCCATGGCCATGTTTGCGCAAGCTCCAAAGAGCTTCGAACTTTCCGATATCCCAGCTCCGGAATTGATTGACCCCTCAAGCGTTCCTGCCCTTCGCTGGGGGATCTTGGGGGCTGGAGATATTGCTGAGGTCTTTGCCGAAACCGTTGCAGCCAACACCAACCAGCAAGTTGTTGCGGTGGCTTCAAAAACCCCCGGCAAAGGCGTGGCCTTTGCCAGCCGCTTCGGCATTCCACGTTCTTACGCCAGCTACGAAGAGCTGGTTCAAGACCCAGATGTCGATGCTGTTTACATCGCCACCTTGCCCAACACCCATAAAGCTGATGCGCTTTTGGCCATTGCTGCTTCCAAGCATGTGCTGATTGAAAAACCTTCGGCGCTTCTGGCAGCCGATGCCGAGGAGATCTATGCGGCAGCAAGGGCTGCCAAGGTTTTTGCTATGGAGGCGATGTGGTCAAGGTATTTGCCGCAGGCCAGCATCATTCGGCAGCTAGTTTCAAGCGGTGCCATCGGAGAGATTGAACTTCTGCAGGCCGATTTCGGTCAGGACAATCGAACCATTGAGAGATTATGGATACCCGGTCAATCCAGCATCATGCAGGACATGGGAATCTATCCGATTTCCTTTACTCAAATGCTCCTTGGTGACCCAATCAAAATCACCGCCACCGGAACTCTTCACAACGGAGAATCCGAATCCTTTGCTTCCGCAGTTTTGGAATTTGCATCGGGAGCTAGGGCGGTTATAAACGTTTCAGGAAAAGCTCACATGCCAACGCAGGCTTCGGTTTCTGGAACGCTGGGTGTTGTTCTTGTTGATGGACCTTTCTTTATCCCTTCAGCTTTAGAGCTAAGACCTGCGCTATACAATTCTGAGGGACCTAAGTGGAAAGACGAAAGTTCAATTCAAGGCCACGCTGGTCTTTGCTATCAGGTCACTGCTTTTGCAAGTTATGTATCTCAAGGTCTCTTGGAATCTCCCCTACACACCCACAAAGACACTGTTTCGGTTATCAAGATCGGCGAAGAGATTAGGCGTCAAGTTGGGGTAAGGATTCCCTAGCTGCTATTTGCTCTTACCTACGAAATGCGAAGTGCAAGAACGTACTGACCGCCACCAGATTTGATTTCGGTTGAAAGATCTAGCTCTGGAGCTAATCTCTTGAGTCGATCCAATAGCCACTCCGATGCCTCTTCGGCTTCTTTTTCTCCTGGAGCCCGGGCGATAATTTCCCTGCCGCCTTTTTTGCGAAGGCGCTCAACGGTTTCAAAGATCGGTGATGGGTCAACCACAAAGACATCTTTAGACCAGGGAACAACCGGAGAGATCTTGCCCTTCTGGGTGTTGCACTGCCTATGAGCTAAGCGCTCAATGGCAACGACTCCCTTTTTGACCCTGGTAGCGGCAAAGCTGTCTGTGCTGGGTCCTAGGTCTGAGTTCACGGAAGCATCTGGGTCGACAGGTTTATCGCAAAGCCAACAGATCCAGTTGTCTTGCTCGCCGACGGTAGTTAGATCGCTCATTTATGAAGGCTAGCCTCAGCAACTATGGGTCGCTAGCAATAGCGTCCCGAACCCTAAGGGCTAGAGGGGAGGCTGTCTGGCCTAAGTGTCTTTAGTTGACAAACAGGCCAGAACAGACCGGCTGATGGTTATCTTTTTGGCCTTCTAGCAGCGTTTAACGGTCCAAATTCCCTGTAAAAACGCGGGTTTACCTAATCGTTATTAAAAATTCGGCCTCAGCCAAATCTGGCCTTTTGACTGGGTATAAATTATAACAACCCCTGTTAATGGGGTTAATGATGTTCATGAAAGGACATTCTCGAATGAAAAAAACCACCAAGTTTGCGGCCATTGCCTTAGCGTCAGCTCTGGCAGTTTCCGTAATCGCTCCTGCAGCCGTAGCTGCGCCGACGTGTGCAAAGAAGACAAACGTCACAATGCTAGGAACCATTAAGCCTGAAATTCAGACTGAATTCCTTGCGGCAGTTAAGGCATACAACGCGAGTCAGAGCTGCTACACCGTCAAGTCACTTCCAGGCGACAGAAAGTTGACGTTCCTTCAGAACGTAACTCCTATGTATGCAGCCAAGAAAGCTCCAACAATCATGTACACCCTTCAGGAGATCCCTGACATGGCAAAGCGTGTAATGGACTGGAACTCAACACCAGCTGGTAAGAACCTGGTC
>Ga0315903_10002842_pt1 | contig 24756 bp, 20 predicted proteins | sample LakEriMetagenome_7_FD_203524 | JGI IMG/M metagenome (GOLD analysis project Ga0315903, IMG submission 203524) | Freshwater fungal communities from buoy surface, Lake Erie, Ohio, United States - Buoy 2 MA119 | ecosystem: Environmental > Aquatic > Freshwater > Lake | place: USA: Lake Erie, Ohio... | reverse complement strand
TTATAACTAAAAATATGAAAACACAACCAACACAAGGCGTAGCAATTGAACCAATTGTATACCCACTTAACGCAGGAACGGCAACGCAAATGTCCGTTTTAGTTCTTAACTTTACAACTGAGGCAACGACTTGCACAACGTATTGGCAACTGCTATCCGAAGACGGACTCCAACTATCTCAAGGTAACTACACTTTGACAGAAGAAGAGTTCGCAGCTTGGGGGCAGGATAATAACTACGTGAACGAGGTCGTCGCTGCCGCTATTGGCGTAACAATTATTAATCAAGTAGTTGCTGAATAAAATAATTAATCTATATTTGTAAAGAGAATTAATAATTATTAAAAATAAGGGTTATGAGAATTATTTTAGAAGAACAGCACGTAAAGGAATTAGAGAACTTTGCTAATGAATTACCAACAAAGTTTGGCGCTCCTTTACTAAATTTTTTAAACAAGTTAGCAAATGAGCAAGGCCAAATACCTACTAATTCTGATAGTGTCTCTACTGATGGCATGCAGTCCACAGAAGAGATTCAGTCGATTAGTAACTAAGCATCCAGAATTATTAACAACTGATACTTTAATTATTAAGGATACAATTAGAGTAATTGTACCTGAAGTTAAAGTTGATACAGTTGTTAAAGTAAACGACTTACTTGATACTATCTTTATAGAAAAAGAGCAGTTAAAAGTAAAAGTATGGATGAAAGGCGACGATGTATTTATCGAAGGCAAATGCGATACTGTTTACGTAGATAAAATTATTGAGAGAAAAATCCCAGTAAAATACTACGAAAAAACACAAACTTTTTCTCAAAAAATTAAAGAAACGGTAATAGGCGTATCTATTACCGTTTTTCTATTATTATTAATTTATGCCTTTTATAAATTCTTAAATCGAAGATAATGCAAGAAGTCTTACAATACGGATTACTAGCTGCTACTACTATTATTGGATACTTTCTAAAAATCATCCATAATGACGTTAGAAAAAACACTGAAGAGCTTGGAAAGCTTAAAGGTAAAATAGAATTAGTAGAGCAAGAAAGTAGATTAAAATTTGAGACAATTCAAATGCAAACGCAAATTGAAATTAAAAATCTTGCAAAAAATGTCAGTGAATTATCTGATGCCGTTAAACAATTAATTCTTAAATAATGGACACAACAGCAGTAGAAACAACGGCACCAGACTTTGGTGTATTTGCACAATTAGCAGACTACGGTCCGCTTGGTTTAGCAGTTCTTGCTCTTGGTTACGTAGCTTGGTTATTTATCAAAAGATATCTTGATGAAAACAAGAAAATGAAAGAAGAGCTTACAGAAAAGAAAGTAGTAAAAAGAAAAACTAAGAAGTAATGTCTTTTGGTCCTTTTGAAGTATTAACTCAATACGGCGTATTAGGTTTTGCAGTTTTAGGTTTAGGGTATCTTTGTTGGATGTTTCTAAATCGTCTAATGAAAAGCGAAGACGAGTTAAAAGCAAAAGTAGAAGAATTAGAAGGCGAGTACAGAGAAAATTTAGAAGACAAGCTTACTGAAAGTACAGAAAGCTCAAAAAGCCTTAAAGAAATAGTTCTTATGTTTTTAAGTAAAAAATGAAAAAGAAGCTGTTAGTAGTAGGTGCGCTATTTATTACTCTTGTTTGTTTTCAAGTGTTTTCAAGTGGTCACGGTCATGTTGTTGTTGTAGAAGATAATGTACAACTTACAGGTAAAAATAAACAACTTACTACAGCTAATAAAAAATTAACAACAAGTGTTAGTAAGTTAAAAGCTGAAAATGCAGAATTGACAGAAGATAAAGCAAACCTAGAACAGATGGTGTCTGAAGTAATAGGAGATTTAGACAGTACAAAATCTGTCGTTAAAGACATTAAAAAAGAACTAGCAAATGAAAAGGATATTGTTCGCAAGCAGTCTAGTGGTAAGCAGTTTGAGTTTCAGCCAATCACGTTACCCACTTCAGACAGTAATTGACGGAGACTCTGTTGTCATTCTTACTAAAGCACAAGCTGATACTATTAATGCAATTTTTGATAATCAAAAAGCTAAAATTGCAAAGTTTAAACAAGAAATTAAAATAAAAGACTCTATTATAACTTTACGAGATACTCTCTTAATTTTTTACAATTCTCGGTATACTGAATACAAAACAATTATAGAGACTCAAATCATTAGAGAAGATAAACTAGATACTATTAGAGAATGGCTTGCAGATCGAGCTAAAGAAGGAGCGTGGATTTATTACTCTTACGAAAATAATGAAATAGTAGCAGTTAATCTTTCTGATTATGTTGTACGTAAAGATGATTATACAGGCGATATTATGTTTTTTAAACGAACAGAAGATTGTCCAGATGACGATAAACAAAAAGAACCGCCTGTTGGTTGGCACACTGATATTGTAAAACCAAGAAGACCTAAACTAAATATTTTTAAATTATGAAAAAGTTTTTTAGAGAATTAATCTCAGATGACAATCAAATTAACGAACAAGCTTTTGTAGGCGTTATTTCGTTTTTTGCAATGGTGTTTGTATTATTAACAGATGTCATCACAGGAATTATTGGTAACGAATTAATTATCAAAGAATTTATTTTTGATGGATTTATGTTATTAACTTTAGGAGCCTTTGGTATTACTACTGCAGGACGTATTATGAAACTCAAAAACAAAGATAAAGATGCAACTAAGTAAAAATCTAGCATTGTCAGAAGTAACTAGAAGTGAAACTGCAAAACGTAGAGGTATTTCTAACATGCCTACACCTGAACACATTGAAAACTTTAAAAAGTTAGCTGAGAATGTGTTTCAACCTATCCGTGATCACTTTGGTGTTCCTATTCGTATCTCATCAGGCTACCGCTCTGCAGCTTTGAATAAGGCTATTGGGGGCGCATCTTCCAGTCAACATTGTCAAGGTGAAGCTATTGATATTGATATGGACGGTACAACAGTAACTAACGCTCAAATTTTTAATTACATCAAAGACAATTTAAACTTTGATCAATTAATTTGGGAGTTTGGTACAGATACTAATCCTGATTGGGTACATGTTAGTTATGACTCTGCAGGTAAACAACGCAAGCAAATTCTTAAAGCTATTAAGAAAGGCGGAGCAACATCTTATTTGCCATATAAATAGCAAATGACTACTATTTGCCACAGCAAAAATGTCCATGAAGTTATACTACCATTAGGTAGTAAAAAACTTGGTATATTTTCAGATATTCATTGGGATAATCCTAAATGTGACTGGGATATTTTAAAGAAAGATCTTGACTACTGCAAAGAAAATACAATCCCCGTTATGTTTAACGGGGATACTTTTTGTTTAATGCAGGGTAAATGGGACCCAAGAGGTACCAAGTCTGACATTCGCCCTGAGCATAATAATATTAGATATTTAGATTCTATTATTGAAACGGCTGTAGATTTCTTCACGCCTTACGCGCACTTAATCACTGTTATCGGATACGGCAACCACGAAACTGCAATACTTAAACGTCATGAAACAGATGTACTTCAGCGCTTTGTTGACTTGCTTAATTATAAGAACCATACTAACGTTCAAACAGGAGGTTATAGTGGTTGGTTAATTATTAAGCAAGAATATAGAAAAGGAGTATTTTCTACTTTTAAAGGTAAGTATTTTCACGGTTCAGGTGGTGGAGGTATTGTTACACGTGGAGAGATTAATCTTACTCGTGCTTTAGAAACATATGAAGATTTTGAATTCTTTATTATGGGACATATTCACGAAAATAAATGTACTAATGTAGTACGTGATAGTTTGATAAGTCATTCTACAGGCTATAAGATGGTTCATAAAAATATTCACTTAGCAATAACTGGTACTTATAAAGAAGAATTTGGTGATGGCTCAAAAGGATGGCACGTTGAGCGTGGCGCACCTCCTAAACCTGTAGGAGGCAGAATTTTAGAATTTTTTACAAGAAGAGAATTAACTGGTAAATCAGAGAAGATATTAAAAAGCATCGATAGTTACAAATTCCCGTTATAATATTTAACTTTGTTAAAGTAATTAATTATTAGGGGAGAGACGTGGTTTAGCTCTCCCCTTTTTAAAATTTAAAAACTAACTATTTTATTAGTTATATTTGTTTAAAATAAAGAATATGATAATTAGAAATAATTGGAGACATCCAAAAAGACAATGGGACAAATTAGCCATTAAGTTTAGAGTGTCTTCTTTAGATATTTTTACAGTAGAATTTGATATTTCTAGAAACTTCTACTGTTTAACAATATTAAATGTTAGCTTAAAAAATAGATAATGGCGAAGATTAAAGATATGACAGGTGGAGCGAAAGCTAAAGTAAAAGTGTCTCGTCCTGGTGTTCATGCTAAAACAAAAGTTTCTAAACTCAAGTCATCTAAAAAGTATAAAAAACTTTATAGAGGGCAAGGTAAATAAATAAGTTATGTTAACTCTAGAAGATCTTCATGCACAAATAGATGAATCATTGGCGATAAACTCCATTGAATCTTCTTTTTCGTATGAGTTATATACTGATTTAATTAATGAGCAAAGATCTCTTTGGTTACGTAACGAGTATAATAAAAACCGTAGTATAGATCCTTATGTAGTACAGACATTAGCCTGTGTAACATTAGAGCCCGTTAACCCTATTGATTGCTGTATTACTGTTCCTACAGGGTGTAAAGTATTACGTACTACTAAAGCTATTCCTAATACTATTGAATTCTTTTTTACAAAAGGGATAGTATCAGTAGGTTCTCCTGATATTACTAAAGCAAGAATTTCATTAATTGATTATGCAAGAATAGCATTTATTGGACATGGGCGCACAACAGCTAAGTCTGTATATGCATTTTTATATGATGGTTACATGTATCTTATTAGTAAGAGTCCAGAATACTTAATGACTAAATACATTACTATTCGTGGTTTATTTGAGGATCCTACAAAACTTAGTGATTTTATTAACTGTGAAACACAGCAAAAATGTTGGAGTCCGTCCGATCCTTATCCAATAAATCAATGGATGTGGGCATATATTAAACCATATATTTTACAACAATTAATGCAGAAAACAGTATCTGCACTAGATAATGCTAATAATGCTAATGACGATAGAGTACAGCAAAACGTAACAAATGCATAATTTTTTAAAGCGGGGAAAAGGTAAAATACTAAGCAGTGTAAAGAAACAAGATTTCTATAAAGACTACAAAGAAAGAAGTAGTAACCCAATAGACATCAAACTGTTTAACAAATTTAATAAAGAACTATTGCAACTATATAGTACAGAAATAGTTACAACAGGATTAGAATTAAGAATTCCGTATGTAGGAAAATTAAGAGTAAGAGCAAAAGATTTACACTTTTTTCGAGCAGATGGAAAGTTAGCTAAGAGTCTAAAAGTAGATTGGCAAGCAACCTGGAGTTATTGGGAAAAACTTTACCCAGGAAAAACAAAAGATGAAATTACAGAAATAACTGGCAAAAAGTTATTATACCATGAGAACACACATAGTAACTCTGAGTTCTATGAACACTTTTGGGATAATTACAGTGCGCCATTAAAGTATAAAAGTTTTTATAATTTTAAACCGTCTAGACAATATTCGCGATTAATTGCTAAGACTGTCAAAGACCCAAACAGAAAAACATTTTATTATGGATGAGGCAATGGAATACAAAGAAAACGGTAAAGAAGTAGAATCTACTGTTAAGATTACCCGCAAACAATTTGAAGATGGTGGCTCTGAGGAGACTCGTGTAGAACAAGTTGAAGGTGGTTACATTATTACTAAAGAATGCCGTTATAAAGACGAAAAAGGAGAATGGCAGTGGAAAACAGAAAAGTCTGTAAGCACTGAAGATCCTACTCAAGAAAAAACACCAGAGGCTATTGCTAGCCGTTTAGAAGAAGCACTTAAAAACTTAATGTAATGTACTCAGGCCAACATGTTTCTTATAAAGCAATCCTTGATAAAGTTATCAGGGATTTCGGCTTTAACTACGATGTCCAAGAAGAAGAAGGAGTAGAATGGTTGGCCGAGTTTATGGCACACACTAATGTAGGTGTCACAATGGTTGAACAAATTGCTTATGTACATATATGTGATGGTAGAGGAGATCTTCCATTTGATTTATATAAAATTGGACAAGTAGCTCAAATACAAGGTATTGATAGTGTAGAAGAAGCTGAATGTGGTAAAGGTTCTATGTATCCAATGCGTTGGAAGACTGATTACTTTCATAAACGTTATCATTTAGATGATAGAGATTACACATCACAGTCTGCAGAGACTTATACTGTTGGCCAAGGATATATTTTTCCTTCTTTTGATAGCGGTTTTGTAGCAATCTCCTATAGTGCTATTCCTACTGACGATTGCGGTTATCCTACTATTCCTGCAGAACAGCAATGGTTAGAAGGTGGAGCTCACTATGTTGCGTACAAAATAGCACGCAAACTCTGGATACGCAATGAATTAGCTGCTGATAAGTTTCAAATTATTGAGCGTGATCGAGATTGGTATTTTGCACAAGCAGTTAACCATGCTAAACAATGGCAAAATGTTGACGAAGCAGAAAGTGTTAAAAATGCTACTGTACGCACTATTCCTGCTATGCAGGATCATGCTAGCTTCTTTGCTAATATGCAGCTTCCTGAGCAACGTAAGTTCCGTCCTAAAGCTGGTTCGGCTCTTATTTCTACAATTCATACACTAAGCGAAAACGCACAAGGTCCTAACCCAGCTATCTAATCATGAAGCAACACGCAAATAGTTACCAAGGGATGAATAAAGATACGGCCTACGATAGTATAGCGCCGACTTTTTATATAGATGCATTAAATGTTCGAATTACTACAACTCAAGGAGAATCATTAGGAGGATTTACTAATATTAAAGGCAACGAATATGCTTTTAGTTTGCCTTTAGACAGTGATCCTCCAGGAACATGGACAGCAACTAATCCAGTAATTATTGGTTATGCTACAATTCGTACTAGAATTATATTATTTGTTGCAGATGATTCTGGTACTAAAGGCTGGATTTATGATGTACAATATAACCCCGCTGATAGTACTATTACTTCAGGTCCTACATTATTGTATTACAGTGCAAATCTTAATTTTAAAAAAGAGTGGCCAATTGAAGCATTAGGTCGTTATGAGTCTGAGAATATTCAAAGAATCTATTGGACAGACTATAATAATTTTTTTAGATCCGTAAATACTAAAGATGTTAATCTTGCTACAACTCCAGTAGGATTAATAGATATTTTTCCTGATGTAATATTTACACAACCTTTAATTACAGGTATAACTAGCGGTGGAGGATTAATTGGTGGCACTTATCAAATTAGCTACAAGCTTATTACTTCTGACGGAAAAGAAACTTTAGTAGCCCCTCCAAGTAATATAGTACACATTGTATCTGATGCAGAGAGTGGTAATTCTTATACGTACAATGGAGACCCAACACCTATTAATACAGGTAAAGCTATTACTATTAAGATAGATACTACAAACTATCAAGATTTTTATAAAATAGAATTTTTATCTATTTACAAATCTTCTGTAACTGCTGCACCAGTAGTAACAAGTATAGAGCAAGTTACTCTTGATGGTGCAAATACAATCTCTATTATTTATACAGGAACAGAAAGCTCTTCTTATGATGTAGAACTATTTGATTTTATTACTAAAAACTATCAGTTTAAAACGCCTAAAACTATTACTCAAAAAGATGGGTCTCTAGTCATTGCTAATATTAAAGAATCTTTAGTAAGTATTCAAGATTTATTAGCACCAGGTGAAACATTTGATGCAAAAACAAGACGATATAAATATAACGGTGGTAGTCCAATACCTCCTTATACACCAGGTACTGCAACTAACGATTTATTAAATGCTTTTAATGTAGACTATAACTCTGATGCACACTGGAATAATACTTGGCATACAAACAGTCAATATAGATATAAGTCTGACGGACTTCGTTTAGGAGGACAAGGCCCAAACATTTCTTATACTTTTCACTTAGAACAATATACTATAGATTCTACTCCTATGAGTGGTTTTGGATTACCAGGTGTAACTCAAGTACCTAGTACTCCAGATTCTCCAGCACATAATCTAAATGATGGATATGGAGATTACGCTAATACTACTTTTCCTAACTATGCATCGCCCTTTATTTCAGGATTACTGCGTGGTTATAAACGTGGAGAAACTTATAGATTTGGAATAGTATTTTATACTAAAAAAGGAGAAGCTAGTTTTGTTGAATATATTGGAGATATCAAATTTCCTGATATTTCTGAAAGAGATAGTGTTACTAATAACTCAGGCACTACTCACTGGCCATTAAGTATTCCTGGAACAGGTGATACAACTTACGGTTATGCTATGGGTATTAAATTTACTCTTGATTTTTCTACTTGTCCTAGTTTACTTAACGAAGTAGAAAGCTATCAAATAGTAAGACTTAAAAGAGATATAGCAGATACTAGAAGAGTGTCTCAAGGGATTCTTAAAAACTTTTATTATAATCCAGTAATATCACCGCCATCAGGATCAGATTTTGATTTACAAGTAGATGGAAACGGTAATGTGCTACACTTATATCCTTTTTATCCAGAAGGTTCTGGACCTTATACTATTTACGATAATGGATCTTTTGCTGTATTTGGTGACACTAGTTATGTACCACAATTTGCAAATTTTGAAAGATTAGGAAATTATGTAAACTTTTATTCCCCCGATGTCTCTTTTAACAGCAGTAACATATCTAGTATTACTAATATAGGAAGTAACCCATGTTTACTTGTTACAGGGGCTTTAGGAACATTTGTTTCATATACAGATTCAGAAGATTACAGTGCAATAGGACTTTCAGATAATTGTATAGACACAAGAAAGCAATTTAGAAAAGTATTTCCTGTAAACTTTAATTCTGTACAAAATATTAGAAAGTGGCAAATTAACCAACTATTCCGCATGGAAGACACTAGTGATTATACACAAAAAGTAACGCCTTTATTTGGTAGCTATTATATGCGTAATTATTGGTGTATGGATGACTATGAAGACACAGCAGATCCACAAGTAAATCCTAATAGGCCACAGCAAGGAATTAATAACACTCGACCTGAGTTTTATAAATCAGGTTCTAGTATAGCAGGAAAAATAGGCAGGATTACAGTAGACTTTTTTACTGGTAATCCTGTACCTACTCCACCATCTGTAGATTACTTTGCAGCACCATCTTTTATCAAGCCGTTAAATTCTTCTACATATGCTCCATTAACAGATTATGAAAATTATTATCCTATCATAGATACTTTATTGCCAAAGCTTGAAGTATATGGAGGTTATACATTAAATAGTTTAGAGTCTAATAAATTTATTCCTGCATCTCCATTAATTGATGTAGCAAATACTTCTCCTGTAGTTTTTGGAGGAGATACATTTATTAATATGGCAGTTATTTCTACAGGATTAATAGAGTTTAATAAAGATTTTTATGCTGCTAATGATTTGTACCGTAAGAACAAAGCACAGACTCAAGCATTTCCTATAGAGTCTACTATTAATATAGACTTAGATTACGGCGCCAATATTCGTACTAATGTTAAATATGAATTTGATACAGAACGCAGCGTAATTCTTAGACAAGAAACTAATAATGCAGAAGCAGCTTATGCTAAAGTATTAGACATGTATCAATACAATTTTGTTTACTCTGCAGAAAAAGATGATGTTGGATTTTTTATAAAACCACAAAATTTAATCTATAGTGGTGCTAATGATATTAGGGCGTATTTGTCTAATGTAAAAATTAATGAAGAAGTTATCGACTCTTGGACAAAGTTTGGAGCTAATAACTTTTATGATATTGATGATTATGGTCCTATCAATAAAATATTAAACTGGAAGGATTTAGTATTTTTTATTCAAGATAAAGGAATAGGTACTTATACAATTAATCGTGCTGCTGTAACTACTACAGCAGATGGAGTACCGACACAACTTGGTACAGGATTAGGATTTGGTAAACATATTTATCATTCTAAAGTACATGGATGTATTCATCAATGGGCAGTTGATGCTACAGAAATGGGTATTTACTTTTTTGATGCTTTTCATAGAAAAATATTTACATTACAATCACCTGGAGAAGGTAGTCCATTAAGTCTTCCTATTTCTGAAGTAAAAGGAATGCACAGTTGGTTACAAAATTTACCTGCTGGAGTATTCTTACGTAAAGAAAATAATGGAGACAATCCTATTAAAGGATACGGAGTACATATCACAAAAGATGTAATTAATGATGAAGTATTATTTACTTTTTTAAGTAAAAACTTTATTAAAAGTCTTTTGCGTAATACTTCTTATGCAATGGAAGACATTATATTATATAATGAGGTTTACTACTATGTAGTTAATGAGTTTACAACAGGTAATGATACAGGAACAAACGTTAACTTACTTTATGCAAATAGTATAGAAGCTACGGAAAATCAAGTATTTAATTCTAACACACTTGTGTATGACGAATTAGCACAACAGTTTTCTTCAAGATATACTACTACTCCACCGATTTGGATTAATAACGGTAACATTTTAATGAGTCCTGATCCACTTGCTAATAAAAAAGTATTCACAAGTAATAAAGGATCTTGGGGTGTATTCTATAATCGTTTAGCTTCTACAGAATTAACGTTAGTTATTAATCCTGATGCTGATGTAAATAAAGTTTTAAGAACTTTAGAATTTAATTCTATAGTTAGAGACAACAATAAGATTATAGATCGTACACAAACATTAACAGGTTTTAGAGTTTATAACCAATATCAAGATACAGATATAGTACCATTTAGTCCTGAAAGATTTAAACGCAAGTTTGATAAATGGCGCTTAAAAATTCCTAGAGATCAAAACAGTAATGTTCGACAAGGACGTCTACGCAGTACTTATTTTATTGTAACTTTATATTTTGATAATTCTTATGATAAAGAACTTATCATGAATAAATTAGTGTCGTACTTTGATTATCAAATCTTCTAATGAAAAAGACTCCAAAAATACTGCCTACTTATTATCAGTCAAAAGGCACACCAATCTTTAGAGACACTACTGCTTTGCCTTTTGCTCAAGGAGGTACACTAGATTCAACTATTAGTGAATATAATCGTGACCGCGATAAAAATAAAAAAAATAAAAAACCACAAAGAGTAGAACCATTTGTTACTTCTGATCCTAAAGAGTATGCTTACAGAAAAGCAGCTTATGATGATAGTCTGACTATTTTTAAACTTAATAATGAATTTACTGCTGCTAAAAGATTAGCAGATGACAACGCAACAGGCCGTATAAGAAGCAGACATAATTCTCCTGCAGATGGTCTTCAAGCATGGGACGAACTTGATGCACAGCGTGCATATTGGGAAAGTAGAAAAAACAATCCTCTTTTACAAGATGTAGTTAACAAACCAACTCGTCCAACTCCTTATTTTAGAACATATGGACAAAATGTACTTCCAAGATTTAGTTTTGACCGTCCTGTCCAGCGTGTTAAGTTTGTTGAACCTACTCCAAATAAACCAAAAAGTAAGGTTAATAATAAAACAATTATTAAACCAACTCCGTTAATTACAAAAGAAGTAATACAACCTACACCTATTACAGAACAACTTATACCTATTCCAACACCTATTCCTCCAGGTCCTCCGCTAGTCCCACCTACACCCCCTATACCACCAGCAGAATATCCTGGTATTATGCCGCAATATAATATTGATGAGACTTCTATGTATGCTACCCCTGATCCAGGTGCAGAATGGGTCAATCAAACAGAAAGATATATAGACTGGGATGCCAATAGAATTCCTTATAGACTTCCAAGGTTTAGACAACCTGGACATGGTGGAGATTTAATTAAACCTGGTAAAAGAAGATATATTCCTATCCCAGGAATTGAAACTAGAAATAGTGCATATATTCAAAGAGAAGGGGAGACTACAGAAGAATACGGACAAGGAGGTACTATACATTTTGAACCTAGTGAATATGGTTCTGATGCTAGAGAACATTATGATGATGGGGGTCCTATCTACACATACTCTAAACGACCAGGATCTTATTACCAAAGAACACCAGAAGGTTGGGCTATTAGTAATGCTTCTACAGGAAATCAATATGTACCTATTAATGATCCAACAGGAGAACGTGCTGCACTATTAAATAAATATGCAACTGTATACAATGCACCAGTACAAGGAGCACCTAAACCTGTTATGAATCAAGCAGTGTGGAATAAAGCACAGCAACAAGGGGAGCAAGATTTAGCAGCAAAACAATTTGTTGCTAATGTTCATAAACAATCAGGCACTTCAGGTTTATATATGCCTGACGGTTCGTTAAAGCCTCAAGCAGCACAAGCTGCAAATTGGGTACCTCAAGCAATAATAGGTGCGCCTATAGCTGCAGAAGTTTTAGGAGCTGCTGCAAGTATTCCTTTAGGTGCAGGAGTAAATCTTGGAGGTGTAGCAAATGCTGCAGGACTTGTTCATGGAGCTACTCAAATTGACAACAGATATCAAGATTGGCAAGATGTTGCTGCAGGTAACATGGATTGGAAAGAAGCAGCATTAAAAACAGGACTTACAGGCTTAGATTTTGCGGGAGCAGGAATACCAATAAAAAATGCTAGTAACATTATTAAATCAATGAATGCTCCAACATTTGTTAATAGCAAAACTTTAGTAGATGCTCCTGCTGCTAAAAAAATAGTAGGCACTATTGATGAATATGGAGATTTAACAGATGCTTCTGGTGTTACTGTTTATGGAGCAAGTTCTCCAATTGGAGGAAATCCTGCTAAATTAAGCAAACAGTTATTTGATCCAGAAGCTCCAGCAATTAGTTTAAAAGATTGGAAAGAAGCACAAGAAAAAGCAATTACTACTAATGAACGATTTATTATTCCTAAAGCAGAAGAGCAATTTTTAGTTAATAAATACGCAGATGAATTTTCTAAACAATTTAATATTCCTACTTATCAACTTAATCCTAAAGATGTAGGATTGTACGGAAAGTTAAAAGAGTTAGAGTTTATTCCTACAAGAGAAACAGTAAGAAATGCTGAAAGCGAATATATGCCAGCGCTTAGCAGAGAAATACATTCAGATTTTTTACAAACTCATAAACCAACATTAGATTTAACTAAAAAAGAAGAGCTAGTATTAGATGCTTATGCTAGAGGATACGATCAACTAATTAATACGAGAGAAGCAGAAAAAGTTGCTCCTTTTTATCAAGAAAAAATTGCTCCTATATTAGAGCAAAGTATTTTAAAAAATAAATTTCAACAACCTCAAAGTTTAATTAGAGGAACTAAAAATTTTGATATAAATAATGAAGGATTTGTTATTAGAAATGGAGAAACTTTACAAGATTTAAAATTTTCTGATTTAAAGGAAGGAGATCTTTTTGTTCCTAAATCTTTTACTAGTACTAGTGTAATAAAAGCTAAACCAGAAACAACTTTAGGATTTGAAGCTCCTTTAACAGGATTTACTCAAAGAGCTGAAAATTTAGATTATGTAATTAATGCTCCTGCAGGACAAAGTTATATGTATCCTAATGCAAGTAATATACAACATTTTCCACAAGAAATGGAAGTTATATTACCAAAAGACCTACAGTTTAAATTAGATCGAGTAGCAAGTGATGTAGAACGTGGATATCTTGGTAATGTCGATGATATACAAAAAGGTGTATTATATAAAGGATTTACAAAAATGCCTAATAAATACTTTCCTTCAATTTCTAGATTTGATAAAATAGTAGACCTTAAAGGAAATAAAATACCTAAAAAGAATATTCCTAATATGATTAATTATCATAATAGAATGCATCAACCAAGTGTACCTAAATATTATTTTAGTATTGCTAACCCCTATTTATTTGGTGGTGAACTTAATAAAAACTGTTAACTTTATTCTTTAAAACTTACCATGGCTAAAAAAGATCTTATTAAACGTGCTGACGGCTCATACAGTCCACGAGGGCTATGGGATAATATTCGTGCTAATGCAGGTTCTGGAAAGAAACCTACAAAAGAAATGTTAGCACAAGAAAAAAAGATTAAAAATCAAATGAGTCATGGTGGTAAGATGAGTAGTTTTAAAGCTTCTAATATTCAAACTTACGCTGAAGGGGGTCCTATTGAGGATCTTATGGAAAAATTTTATAAGAAAAATCCAACAGCTAATGTTTATGCTAGTCCCTTTTATACTAATGCATTAGTAGGAAACTTTAAGCCTGGTTATATTGCAGGTATTGAGACAGATTCTGGTTTAGGCAAAAAGGCTCCAGGATTTTATGCTAGTGCCTATGCAGGGCAACAGTATAATCCAAGTATACCATTTAATACTACATTAAGTCCTGAAGAACAGGCTTATCAGAATAGTATCACAAATATTACTAATAACAAAGATGCTTTACTCGGAGGAGCTCCTAATGCTCAAAATATTATAGCAGGAGGTAAAATAGGTTGGCAAGGTAAAGTTGTTAAAGGAGGACAAGAAGTTGGAGGCGGCGCTATTTTTGAAAGCGCTATGCCACGTATTGAATTTGGTGGAGAGTATGCTCCGTCAACAGGTTTAGGATTGCATGGAGAAGTAGGAAGTGTATTTCCTTTTGGAAATCCTTATCGAAATGGTTTAGTAAAAGCAGGTAGACCATCAGGCATTATCGAACCTTATACAGGTTTTACTTTAAATTCAACAAAAGGAGCAAAACTTGGTTGGGGAATTCGTGCTGAAGGAGAATATAGACCTAAAGCATTTAAGGATTTTCCTATGTCTTTTTATGGTAAAGCTGCTTTAACAGGTGGGTTTGGGGCTGCATCTAAAAATGCTGCTAATATTTCTAATACTATAGGACAAGACCCTAACTATGATCCTAATCAAAACAGCAATAATAGTACTAATACTACAGGTGCGGGACCTATGGATAAAACATTAGGAACTATGTTTCGCCCTCATGTTTCGGGTGAAGTAGGAATTAGATTTCCCTTACAACAAATAGAGACTCCTCATATTAATATGCCAGACATTAATATGTCGCCTCTTACTTCATTCTTAGGAAGAGCAGATAAAGGCGGCGAAGAAAATTTACAAATACAAGGAGGAGATCCTTATGGAGATTTTGGTCCTAAAGTAAATGCTAGCCCAATAGATAAACGTTGGAATAAAAACGCAGAAGATATTTATGTACCATCAACAAAATCAGGTTCTAATGTAGAACCTATTATATATGACCCTAACGATCCAGAAGGATTGGGAGAAAATAATTTTAAACAAGGAGGCGCTATGAACTTTAAATCACCAGCCGCATACAAAGCATGGTTAGCATATGGACATGCTACAGGAGAATTTGAAAGAACACCAGGTAACCAAAAGGTTAGTATTGGTGGTAAAGCACATAATGTTAAACATGCTATGGGAGGCCATATGTACTCCATGGGAGGTCGAGCGTTTGCTGATGGCGGACAACTTACTGAATTTAATGAAGGAGGTTCCCATGAAATAAATCCGCTAGGAGGCATTCCACAAGGATTTGCACAAGATGGTAAATTAAATCTTGTAGAACAAGGTGAAACTAAACTTAATGCAGCAGATTATATTTTTTCAGATGAGATTAAAGTATCTAAAGAAACTGCTACTCTATACGATTTGCCTAAAGGAGATATAGGAAAAACATTTGCTGATATTTCTAAGAAATTAAATCGTCCAAATTCTCGTCGTGAAAATGATACTATTGAACAAGTTGCTATTCAACGTGATTTAGAAAACTTAATGCAAGCGCAAGAGCAGCAAAAAGAGTCTGAAAAACAAGCAGCTGTTGCAGAAATGCAATCTAAGTATCCTGATTTACAAATAGTAGATCAAGCAGCTATGGCGGACCAACAAGCAATGGCAGACGAGATGGCAATGCAGCAGCAACAACAAATGGCTCCTCCAGCAGGAATGCCACAAGAAATAGACCCAGCAATGATGCAACAAATGCAACAACAAGGTATAATGAGCATGGGGGGTAAGATGTATAACATGGGCGGTCATATGTACGGTGCAGGTGGAGGCATGATGGCCCTACGTGGTATCGGTTCTGCGCTTTATGGTATCGGAGAAGGTGTACTAGATGCAGCTACTTTTGGTACTACTGACAATCTTACAGACAAAGGATACGAAAAACTATCTCAAATAGGAGATGTTGATGAACGTCAGGCAGGTCGTCTAGATGCTGCAAGAGGTTTTGGTAATGCAGCAGGTGCTCTTGGTTCTGCAGTACTAACGGGTGGTGCTACTACTAAATCAGCTATTAGTGAAGGTGTAGAAGGTTTAGCTAGCGGAGTTGCTGCTTTGCCAGGTACAGGAGAAAAAACAGATAAAGTAGCACAAGGTGTAGGACAATTAGGTTCAATGTACGGTACATTCTTTGGTGGTTCTCCAGATAAAAAAGTAATCCCAGAAGGAGCTCTTGAAGGAAGTAAAGCTGCTGCTAAATTAATGAACGCTCCTCAAAACCCATTTATTACTAAAGCGATGAATGTCGCAGGAAATTTCATGGCACAGGGAGGCTATTTAGGAGCACCTACTACTGGTATGTTTACTAATCAGTTTGCAGAAGGAAGTTCTTTAGATCCTATTACTGGACCAAAAGCTACATTTAATATTCAAGGAGTTCCCGTTAGTCTTACAATTGAGGAAGCATTAAATAATCCTATAATCCTTCAAAGTTTTATGCCAGAAGGAGCTGATGCAGATGGAGATGGAAAGTTTGACAGTCAAGATATTGAAATGGCAAAAGCAGCTTTAGAAGAACATTATGCTAGTTTAAGTAACCCTATTGATGTATCTACTACTGAAGTTGTTGCTGAAGAAGGAGATGATACTGATTTATTAGAAGTAGAAAAACTTGCACAAGAAGACGAAGCTATTATGAATGCTGCTGCAAGTAATGGTCTAGTAAAACCTGAAGGAATGAGTGATGATGAGTGGGCATCTGAATTACGAAAAATGCTCACTAAAATGGATAAAAAAACAGGTTTAGAATCTATAGAACAAAATCCTATTTTAGCGGGAGTTTCTGCATTACCTGCACTTTATAATATTGGTCGTGGTCTTTTTGGTAAAGTAAATCAATTAGATGTTAGCGACTATCAGTCTCGTGCTAAAATTTCTCCTTATGAAATGAACGTAGATCCGCAATTAGCAGCAGTCCGCAGTGCTTATGGTACTGCAATGCAAGCTGCTAAAAATGCAGCACCTGGTGCAGGAAGTTACTTAGCTACATTAGGCAACATGGCTAATATGCGTCAACAAGCTATTCGTGATATTTATGCACAAAAAGAAAACTTTGACAAGGCTCAAAAAATGGAAGCAGATAAATTTAATGCTCAAGTAGAGTCTAATAATATGACACAAGATTTAGCTATTCAACAGTATAATGATCAAGCTTTATCTGCTAGACAAAATATGTTAGCTGCAGGTTTAACACAAGCTAGTGAAATTGCTCAAGGATTATCTAGCACAGATTTACAAGAAAAATATTTGCAAACAATAGCTCCTGACTATGCAGGTAATTTTAGATATATAAGTATTGCAGATAAACTAAATGCAGCAGCTGCAGCACGTAGAGCAAATAAAGGTAAAAATTCATAATCATGGCAATTACTCCGTATAGTACTCCTACTCAATTTCAATATAAGCCTTTAAATTTAATGGCATTTGCAGAGCCATTAATGAAAATGCAGGAAAAATATGACTTAACAAAAGCTGCTATTGAAGAAGCTGATGTTAAAGCAACGTCATTAGAATTTCCTTATGAAAAGGAAAAGGCAAAAGCTTTAGAACAATTATATAGAACTAAACGAGATGAGTTAGTAACTAACTTAATGGAAAGTAAAAACTATACACAAGCTGCTAGTAAACTTAAACAGCTTAATAGATTATGGTTAGAAGATCCAGAACGTATTGCACTAGAAACAAATTATAAAACTTTTACAGAACGGGATAAAGAAGAAGTTGCTCGTGTAGCAAAAGGAGATATTACTAAGCAGCAATATTTGCAATGGAGAACCGACGAGCTTCGAAAATTTGAAAATGTAGGAGGTACTGCTTATAAAAGAGATGCAGAAAATCCTACAGGAACTTATAATCCTATTACTGGTAAAGTAGGAAGAATCACAGATATGCAAAAAGACTTTGACGATACTAAATATAAAGTCGCTAGTGCAATGAAAGCTAAAGAATGGGATGGAGCTTTAAGAACTTTAGGCATTGAACCTACTTCTCAAAAAGCTCAATTTGTTAAAAGTTCTTTTGAGCAATTAAAACCTGAAGAAATAGATCAAGCAGTAGAAGCTTATATGATGAGTCTTGATAGATTTAAGCCATGGCTTCAAGAAAATGCTGCTTATAACTTTAAAGATTATTTATATGCTAAAGATGAAGGCGCTTCTTTCTACAACTTAGCAAATAATTTAATTGATAAAAATTTATCAGCTAATGAAAGATTAATTAAAAAAGCTGAAGCAGATAAAAAAACTGATACAGAAGAATACCAAAAACTATTAGAAACTAAACAGCTTTTATTAGACCAAAAGAATAACCCTAATCCAGATATTATTCAAGCTTTATATACAAGAGATTACATGGCTAATCAATATGATGCTGCTGAGTTAGGTCAAATTTTTAAAGTAAATAATATAAGCACTGATTATTCTTTCCAAGCAATACCAACTAGTGGATCAGGTTCAGGAAAAGATTTTACATTAGAAGGTACAGTAGGTAGAACTACTCCTACTACTAAAGAATTAGTAAGTGTAGACTTAGAACAAAATAGATATTTAGCAACTAAAAGCTTAGTACCAAATATTACAAAAATTAATAATATCGCTGGAGGAAATATGAGAGCTCTTTCAATGGGAGCTAAAGGTTCTGAATTGCGTAAAAATATGGAAGCTAACCCAGCAATGGCTGTTGCACGTCAGCAACAAATTTTTGCTATCTTCCAACAATCTAAAGATGCTACTGATTTCCACAGAAAATTATATAATGCAGGATTAGCTACTGGCATTAAACAAAGTACTTCTGCATCTGTATTTAATGAGTTAAGCAATACTAAAACTGCTCAAATGGTAGGCACAACTCTCGAAGGAATGCAAGAAAACTATAATCGTTTTAGAGATGCTGACGATCAAATTAAACAAATTGCTGGCAGTGTTACTTCATTAAAAGGATTTAAAGAAGAAATACAAACATTAGGAAAAGAAAAAACTTTAACTGATGTAGGTACTGTAGAAAAGTTAGCAAAAAGTTGGGGAACAACAGTAGAAAAATTAATTGAAAGTGGAGTAGTAGAATATACTCCTTCTCGTTCAGCTAAAGAAACTTACATGCCTGCAGAATACAGGCTGTCAGCTAATAATATTGCAAAAGCTTATGGCTTTAAAAGTCTAACAGAAGCTGTAGAAAACGGGTTTGATTTTTCGAGAGCAGGTTCTAAAGAATTAGGTGGTACAATTAACTTAGCTAAAGATAAAGCATATAAAGAAAATTTCTCAGGAAATGAAATGGGTTCCCGTATTGTAGGAGATAAAGTTGTAGATGCTGCACTAGGACAAGAATTATTAAATGCTAGTGAACTAACTAGATTTGCTCCTTTAACAGGAAGAGGTTGGGCAAATGTTCCAGGATTTGATGAAGAAGGAAGAATGGCAGGAGGTACTAAATTAGCAGAAGGTAAAACTCCTAAAATTGGTATGCGTGGTAATGTAGTATTTATGGAGATACCTTATACTTATAAAGATGAAGATGGGGACACACGCTCTAATACTGTTGAAGTAATGGCTAAACCTGGACAAGAAGCATTATTTGAGAAAATTTTACGTAGAACTGCTCAAATGAACTATCAACTAAAAGATTCTGATCCATTGGCAAATCAAACATTTCAAACAACTGCAGTAGGTCTTTATAATTTAATGACTAGTAGTAGCGTAACAAGACAAAGTGCTGAAGCAGCTGAAGTAAATAATACTAATAGAACTGCAGTACTAGAAACTATTCCAACAGGAGAAACAGGTGTAAATATTAGATTAGTTAAAGAATATGTAGGCAATAACGTCGATCCTATTTATAAAGCTTATGTTATTAGTCCTGCAGGAAAAGTTGATACTGGATTAAAGTCTAGTGATATAAACGGTTTAAAGGTACAGATTGCAGAACAGAGGTACTTAAAGTAATCACAAAATTCTTACTTTTACATAAAAGTTTTTGCTATGCCTAAAAATACAACGCCTCCTATTAATAAACTTCCAGATACTTCAAAACTTGATAGTTTAATACAACAAAGTAAAAATGAAGCTATTAAATCAGGAGTTCTTCCTGATTACGAAAAAGCACAAGAAGAAGCTGGAGGCAGGATAGCAGGGTACAGTGGAGTAGATGCAATGTACAACATTGATTCTCCAGATTTTTATGATGCATATGAAGACTACATAGATCGTAATACATTACGTGGAGGACAGTTTGATACAGATTTTCTTAATACTTTAAGAGCAGAAAACCAATCTAATTGGGAACAAGCAGGAAATGCAATAGGTAGACTTGCTGTAAATATAGTGCCTCAAATTATTGGAGGAGCTGCAGCTATGTTAGATCTTCCTGGGTATTTTAGTGCAGAAGAAGCAGCAACTAATTCTATTGTTAATTGGGCAGATAGTATTAAAGAAAAATCTAGTGAAGCTTTACCTATTTATGAAGAAAATCCTAGTGGTTCAATGCAACTTGGAGACTTTGCATGGTGGATGACACGAGGCGAAGGTCTTGTAGAATCTATTACTGCATTTGCTGCTACAGGTATGGGAGCAGGTAAGTTAGCATCATTAGGAGGTAAAGCATTAGCTCGTGGTTTAGCAGCGACTGTAATGGGGGCAAAAAATGCTAAAACTGTAGGAGGTGTAGTAGGCCAAGTTGGTGCAGCTACTATGATGAACCAAGCAGAAGCTGTTATTGAAGCTACCCAGGTTTATAAAAATACTTACCAAAATTCTAGAGCTAAAGGTAAGAGTGACACAGAAGCAAAAGAAGATGCTGCAAGAGCTGCTGCAACTACAATGAATATTAACCGTGCTAATATTCTTCTAAATCTTACATCTGCAAAAGCATTCTTGACCCCAATGAAATCTACCCGTAACCTTCTTATTGCTCCTACATTAGGAGCTACTTTAGGTAAAGTAGGATTAGAAGCAGGGCAAGAAGCTTTAGAAGAAACTGTTAACCTTGTCGCGCAAAAAGCTGGAGAAGCTAAAGGACGTGGTGAGAAGGATTACATGAAAAAAGGTTTTGAAGCTATTAGTACTATGGAAGGCTTAGAAGCTGCTTTTTTAGGAGCTATAGGTGGAGCAGGACAAACTGCTATTACTTCAGCTTTAAGGTCTAGTAAATATGGCCCAGGTGCTACTCTTGATGAAAATGGTAACAAAATTAGTTATAACGAAAATCTTCGTCAGCAATATCAGAGACAGCAAAAAGTAATTGAAGAACTTAAACAAAACGGAGTTAAAGTTACTGATGCTTTAATGAATATCAACGAGCGCATGCAATTTGAACAAGAATTGTTTGATGCTGCAAATCGTGGAGATGATGCTAAAGTGCAAGAGATTCGAGAAAAACTTTTTGAAAACACTGCATTAAAAGCTTTTCAATCTGGTACTACAGATATCTTAGAAGAGCAACTTAAAGAAGAAATGGCTAAGGATCCTGCAGAAGTAGGTCCTGAATATTTAGCTAATGCTAAAAAAGCTTTAGAAAATTTAAAAGAATTAGAAGAAGTCTATAATAACTTTGAAGAGTATAAAAACGCCGATGAGATTTTTTATAACCGTGCAGCCAAACAAAGATTAGACCGTCAAGCAAATACAACAGGTACTCTTACTAAGAATGCTCAAGTTGCTTACGCACAAAAAGTGCGTGACATTGCTCAGAAGTATAAGTTTACGGAAGAGTACGATCAGATTGATAAAGTAGAAGGTGTTGAGGTAAAACGTACTCCAAAAAAGAAAGAAGTTCCTCTTAACTATGTACTTAGCGATATTGAAAATAATCAAGGAGATACTAAAGAGAACCAAAAAACTTACAACAAGTTTTTAAAAGAAGTCAAAAATACTCCTGAATACGAGCAGTATGAAGGTTATCAAGGGCAGGAAGAGCTATTAAATAAATTAATAGAAAGCAATCAAGAAGAGTTTACTACACTTACTAGTAGAAAATATCAACAAGAATATGAAGCTAAACAAGCTAAAAAAGAATTACTTAAAACTCTTAATGCTGAATTAGTTAACGCACAAACTATTCCTGATGTAGAAAAATTAATGGATCAAACTGACGATGAGCAGTTTAGACAACTTGCAGAAGCAAAGATTGATACTATCAAACAAAGTAATGCGGCAGCTGCAAAAAGAAAGCAAGTCGAACTTACAATGCAACAGTTGCGTTCTAAAATTAATGCTTCTACAGATGCAAACTATGATGAAATCCAAAAAGCAATAGATGATGCAGAAATAAGTCAAAATAAAAAAGATCAACTTCGCATGGAGTATTCTGATCATTTAGAGCGCTTAAAGAATCCTACTGCTCCTCCTAAGAATCCACTTGATCAATTTCAACAAGGTAATGAAACTGAAGAACAAGAAACAAAAGATGCTAACGATCAGAACAACAAAGACACTGAAACAGAGCTTCCTGATGGATTACCTGACCCAAAAAATGAAGCAGACCAAGCTTCTAAGCGCACTACTAATGCTGCAGAATCTCTTAATCAAAACGACAAGACTTATTTAATAGGCCAAGACGTCAATGGTAATTTAATTTATAGCTACGATAGAGCTGCAGAAGGACATAATCGTGCAGCATTTTTATCAAGAGATTTTAATCAAACTGCAGAAATACTTACTGTAAATCGTGAAGAGTTTACTGATCAACTCGAAGATAATCAATTAGTACTAGACCCTGATGCATTGCAGCCAGGTACTAAACTAATTATGACTATAGATACTGAGTATGAAGGAGAGAAATACGATCCTAAAAGTAATACTCGTGAGACAATAGCATGGCCATTACGTTTAGCAGAGTTACGTCAGATTGCTGAAAATCGTAACATTCCATTAAACCAATTGCCAGAGTATATTGCTGAAGTTCCTATTAAAGTTACTCTTGAGTCAGGAGAAACTGTATTTTACGTACACGATAACTCTTGGTACAAGGCGGAAAACTTAGACAATACACAAGAAGCAATTGCTGAAGACCGACAAAAAAATTACTTAATCCGTAAATCTATTGTAGAAAAAGGAACTGTTAAATCTAAAGTAGATTATAAAAGTTTTGGTCGTTTGTTTAAAACTGCAGACGGAAAGTCTTTACCTCTTACAGAAGCAATGCCTGATGATAAGTTAATTATTGCTGTAGGTAAAGACGGTGAATATAAATTTGCAAACTCTAAAGAAAATCTACTAGGCAAAAAAGGAGTAATCATAAATAAAGAAGATACTCAAGCAGGTCGTCCTTATGCTATAGTTAAAGTAGGTCCTGATAAATTTTTAGCTATTCCTTTAGAGCGTACTAAGTTAGCAGCTGAGGTTGTTAACTCTATTGTATTAGCGGTTGAAGCACATCTTACTGGAGATATTAACAATCCTGTAGTTAAAGCTATTGCTGATGCTACAGGTCACGATATCACAGACTCAGTAGGGTTAGCTAACTATGTTAATCAATTTACTTATATTTTTCCTGCTAAAGGGCAATCTATTGAGAATTTATTAATGCAAGGCGGTACTAATAGTGCTCTACCTTCTACTACGCCGTTACTGTCTATTACTAAAACAGGTATAGAATTCGGCCGTCCAGGCATTATGATGAACAAATACGTCCAACAAGATGGTAGTGAAGTCCAACGATATGGCGTAGTAATCTCTAGAAACTTTGAAGGATCAAATTTTGGTAAAAGATTAAATGCAGAAAATCTTACAAAGCTTACTAATGTGTTAGCACAAATGGTAAGTAACGTAAGAATTGAAGCTCTACAAGAAAACACTCCTACTGTAATAGTTTTAAATAGAGAAGGAGAAACAGAGACTCTAAGTTACTTAGATCAAATTAAACGTTCTACTAAGAGTAACGTAATCTCTGCTAACATTGGCACAGAAGATAAGCCTAAATGGGTTTATACTATTCAGCCAACTATTCTTTTTGATACTAAGTTTGCTGGTAAACTACAGACACAAAAGCTTAATGCTAATCAATTGCCTAAGCCTGCGCCTGTTGCTTCTACAGCTACACCGCCAAGTGCTCCGCCAGCAAGTCAACCTGCTGCACCATCTACTGATATAGAAGCTCAAAAAGCTAATATAGAAAGAAAAAGGAAGAATGCTTTAAAAAAATATTATGCACAAGACTTTACAGGTAAGACTAAATCAATTAAAGAATTAGAAAAAGAGTTACAAGATATAAATGCTAAATATGATGCAGAACTAGCTGCTTTAGAACAGCCTGTTGCTACACAACCTACAGCTACTACTACACCACCTGTTGCAGATACTGTTACTGAAAATGCCGAGCAGATTATCTCTCAGATGTTAGAGTCAGTAGCTCCTGAGTCTATTGTTAAAACTTTAGAAGGATATAT
>Ga0315903_10002838_pt1 | contig 24801 bp, 23 predicted proteins | sample LakEriMetagenome_7_FD_203524 | JGI IMG/M metagenome (GOLD analysis project Ga0315903, IMG submission 203524) | Freshwater fungal communities from buoy surface, Lake Erie, Ohio, United States - Buoy 2 MA119 | ecosystem: Environmental > Aquatic > Freshwater > Lake | place: USA: Lake Erie, Ohio... | reverse complement strand
TTGTTCACAGCAGATTCCAATAATATTGTTCCTACTCAAAGAGCAATTAGATCATACCTTGCTGGAAGATTAAGTGTCGGTGGATCAGAAATTGCAGTAGGTAGCTTTATTGCTGGTACTATTTTAGTAGGACCAGACAGATTTAATAGTACTGCTAATATTAAAATCGTAGTACCAGTAAGAGCAGAATTTGATGCAGCAAATTCAGGTATAAGTGGAATGATGTTAGCACAAAACATGTTTTACAGGTCGTTTAAATAATGATTTACGTAACAAACTAAATATAGAATACGGAGTAGAAAATGGCAGAATTTAAATTAGGTAGAATCAGATTTGTTTGGAAAAACACATGGTCTCCAGCCACCACTTATTACATAGATGATGTAGTAAGGCATGGTGGACGCACATATATCTGTGCGGTAGGGCACACTTCTGCCTCGGATTTCAATACAGATTTAGAATACAATCCAACTAAATGGAATCAGATGAGCGACGGTCAAAGTTGGACCGGCGATTGGAATGTTTCAACATCGTATAAACTAAACGATGTGGTCAAATATGGGGGTCTTCTCTACATCTGTAACGACAGTCACACATCTGCAGCTACTACAGCATCGGGACTAGAAGCAGATCAAGCTAAATGGACTGTGTATGCAGAAGGATTTGATTGGAAAAATGCGTGGACAACTTCTACCCGTTACAAGGTAAATGACCTAGTCAAGTACGGTGGTTACACATATGTGTGTAACCTCTACCACACGTCAGCTGCTACCACAGCATCCGGATTAGAAGCAGATCAAGCTAAATGGGATACATTTAATCCCGGTGTAGAATACAAGGGCACATGGTCTACAGCTGTTAGATACAAACTAAATGATGTTGTGAAATATGGTGCAGGTCTTTGGATCTGTGCCATTCAACATACCGCAGATGCAGCATTCTTAACAGACAGTACCGCAGGTCGTTGGACCCAGTTCAATGAAGGCACTGAATTTGAAAGCACCTGGAATAATTCAACTCTGTATCAACCCGGAGACATTGTTGTATATGGCGGCAATCAATACATTGCAAAAACTGTGCATACTGCTGCGGCTGCTACAGAAACACCTACAACACAGCCGTCCAGATGGGATTTATATACAGAAGGATTTAAATTTCAATCTGCATGGACAAATACTACATCATACAAGATAGGCGAAGTAGTTAGTGTAGGTGGCTATACCTATTTGGCAGCACAAGATTCTCCAGCAAACACATACACTGTCACAGCAGTTACAGCAGCCACTGACACATTTACTATAGCATCAACTACAGGTATAGTGGTGGGCATGACCGTGCGATTCACAGGCACAACATTTGGCAATGTGTTTACCACAGCTAGATATTATGTAAAAACTGTAGCCGCAGGCAATATCACAGTCAGCACCACACCGGGTGGCTCAACATTTAATATCACTGCAGATGCCGCAGGCACAATGACTGCTACAGTATCCGCAGAACCACCAAACACCGCATACTGGTCGAGACTTAATGCCGGTATCAGTTGGCAGGGATTATGGTCAGACGACAGAGATTATCTGCTAGGTGATGCAGTAAGATTTGGTGCAAATGCTTATATCTGTTTGTTAGCGCATAGATCAGAAGGTGACGATGGTTCTACAGTAGGAGCTGCAGGTGGCGGACAAGCAAACAGTAGACCCGATCAGGATACTACTGGTACCTATTGGAGCTTGTTAAGCATTGGTTCAGAGACTGACATCCTATCAGTTCGTGGAGATTTGGTCTATTACAGCGGATCCGGACCTGCAAGACTGCCCGTAGGTCGCGAAGGACAGGTGTTAACTTCCGATGGAGTTGATCCACAATGGGTTACTTTAGGTGAAACTGATCACACATATTTTGTAGCGACCACAGGTGTTGATCTACCATCTCCTATACACGGCAGAACTTGGGACAAACCTTGGAAAACTATTCGCTATGCATGTGAGCAGGTAGAACGTGGTCCTCGAAATCCCGAAGCTCGATATCTATTAGAATTGAATCGGGTGTTTATTCAACGAGAAGTCACAGAATTTATACAGAATCAAATTACCAACAACGTTGCACCATTTACATCTGCGTTTGTCTACGATGACTTTAAATGCGAACGGGATGTAGGCTTCACAGTAGATGCAGTGATCTATGATCTCTGTCATGGCGGCAACATTAAAACACGCGGAGTGGCAAATTCATTAATCGGCGGACTCAGCGAAGGTGAAACAGAAGCATATCCTGGATTAGCTATTGAATCAGAAGAATCAGTAGCTGCCTACAACTACATGTTGTCAGTGATTGAAGATGTGTTAGCACAGACAGCCCCAGCAGTGAACTATCAAACACTTAACGGCGATAATTCCACAGCTACAGTAGCCCAGTATTTCAACAGTGAGTTAACAGCTGAAGCAGGAGCGTATGCTACCGTTGAAGGATTGGTTACAGTTATCACAAATGCTATCACAGCTAGAGCGGCAGCAACTACTACAGCTCAGATAGCAGCAGCGATTGCTTCTGTACCAGCAAGACGCAGTCCTAGCAATCTCATCAACGTCGCTACAGGCCAATATCGTGAGACACTGCCGATCATTGTACCAGAACAGACTTGTATCCAAGGTGACGAACTGCGTTCAACTAATGCAGGTCCTGCAGGAAGTTTAACTAATAGATCCGATGCAGGATACAGCGTAGGTGCACTAACTAGACTGCAGACAGTGGTTGATCAAATTGTACGAGGCACTAACGTTACAGAAAGTTCAGGTAACACCGCAGTGCAAAGTGCAGCATTTCCATATGCCAGCACAGATGAAGCAGCAGATGCAGCACAGTTAGTCAGAGTCATGCAGCATCAGATTGATTTTAAGATCAGTTCTACGTTCATGGTGAGTTCCGCAGATCCTACAGGATATAACAGTTCGTTTCTGTCGGGGTTTGGAGATGCAAGAACTTTACTGCGTGAAAACAAAGAATTTATCAAAGAAGAAATCACTGCGTACTTGACAGTGAATTATCCTGCAGTAAAGTACAGTAGAACTAAATGCAAACGTGATGTGGCATTTATCGTAGATGCTATGGGCTATGATTTGACTTATGGCGGATCTTGGGCTACCCTAGTAGCTGGTACAGCGTATTTCGACGGTGACAACAGCACAGCATTACAGATCGACAGCACAGAAATTGCTGCCACTGTAGCAGCTTACGGTAGATTAAAGACTGTGGTACAGCAGATTATTTCCAACGGAACAGTAATCAAGTCCACAGGCAATAACGCTACACAGTGGACTGACAACACAAATTTACCAGGCGGATCTGCTGCTAATGCCACGGTAAGTGCATTGGTAGACATCATCACAAATATCATACAAGGTGATTCTACTGAAGCAACAACACCACAGATCACAATTACTACTATAGCCACATTGGATACCTTGACCAGTAACAGTCACGGATTAAGCGTAGGCGACGCAATCGTTCCAAGAGAAACTGGCAATGGATTAACCAACGGTGTCAAGTATTGGGTAGTAGGCACAGTAACAACAAATACATTCCAGCTTGCAGCTACATACGGCGGTTCAGTACTGTCATCATTCACTAACGGATCTGGTATCAGTATACCTGTAGAAGTTATAGACTATCCAACTGCTACTAATGCAGTAACTTCTACTACAGCATTGATTGCCGCAGCCGTGACTCTAGATGCTGCACAAGAAACCATAGTCACAGCAGCTACTACTTATATTACTACCAACTTCCCTGCATTGGTCTACAACAGCGCCAAGTGTGAGAGAGATGTGAGATTGATTCTCGAAGCTGTGATGTTTGACTTTATGTTCAACAGCAACTTCAAAACCAGAGAAGCAGCATACTCTTATCTGAGAGCCACAGCTGCTGATGTATTCACATTAAACCAAAAAGCTGCTACCCGAGCTGCCTTTGCTTATGTAAAAACTTTAGCCAAAGCCAATGTGGGTGGTAATGCAACCGCACAGGCTCGTATTGAAACACTAATGACCACATTAGATGACATAGTATACGGAGCAACAAACGAAGGCGACCGTTGCGCCACAGGCAACAGAATGGTTGACTATGCTGTGTTGCAACTAGAGAGAAATAGATCATACATTGTAGCAGAAATTGATGCGTATATTGACTCGACTTACACTACCACAGTCTCAGCTGCCACAGCTGCTACTGACGTATTCACTTGCACATCAACCGCATGGATGACAAGAAATGCAGCCATACGATTTACAGGCACTGCATTTGGCGGAGTATCTACTAATACCACATACTATGTGCAGAACGTAGTAAGCAGCACAACTTTTAAGATTGCTGCTACTAGAGATTCTAACACAGCTATTGATATTCTTACCGACGCCAGCGGATCTATGACAGTGAGTCTATACTACAGCAGTGACGCCTGCCTCAGAGATGTCAACACATACATCGATGCGCTGAAATACGATTTGAAATATCCAGGCAACTACAAATCAAGATATGCTGCTAGATATTATGCCAATTCTGTTATAGGCAGCTTGGAAGAAGACATGTACTATCTCAGAGACGCCACAGGCATAAGAGACCAAACTCTGCAAGGACTCACAGGCGATCTGTTAGCTGAAAATGAATTTGGCACATCAAGGGTATCGGCGGGAGCCTATTGCTCACTTGATCCAGGTTGGGGCCCAGAAGATTATCGTGTTTGGATTATCACACGTTCACCATACGTGCAAGGTGTTACTACTATAGGCACAGCAGCTATCGGTCAAAAGATTGACGGCTCATTACACAATGGTGGCAATGATTCTATCGTTTCCAATGACTTTACACAGGTAATATCAGATGGTATCGGAGCATGGATTACCAACAACGGTCGTGCAGAACTTGTTTCTGTGTTCTCATACTATGCGCACATTGCATATTTGGCAGAAAATGGCGGACGAATTAGGGCTACCAACGGTAATAACTCTTATGGAGATTTTGGTTCTGTAGCAGAAGGCTTTGACTCTACCGAATCACCGACCACAGGCATAGTAGATAACAGACTGCAATTTGATGCACAAATTGATCGTGTGATCACAGACGGGTCTGCCTTACTGCAAATTGAATTCATTAACGCGGGTATTGATTACACAGAAGTCACGTATGCACTCACAGGTGGCGGGACTGGCGCATCAGTTCAACCAGATGAATTCCGTGATGATGCTGTATATCAAGTCCGCATGTTAGATTTGATAGAGGACAGCACTAATGCCGCAGAAGCAGAAGGCAACTTTGGAGGATTTGGATACATTACAAATTCAAACACTGCACAAAGCGGAACATCAACTTCGATCACTATCGCAGCCACAGACGGAGAATCTAGCACAGCATACATTGGGATGAAGATAGTATTAACTGGCGGTACGGGTGTGGGTCAATTTGGTATTATCACCACATACAACTCAGGAACTAAAACCGCAGGAGTAGTTAAAGAATCTGACGGTACAGCAGGATTTGATCATATGGTTGCTGGAACAGCTATTCTGGCACCAGACGCTTCTAGCACATATATTATTGAACCTAGAGTAACGTTCTCAGCACCTGGTTACACATCCACAGCAGCTACACTGCCAACTTCAGGTACATGGACCGCGGTAAAATACGGAGAAACAGCAGCGGTTTATACATCGGTTACAGGTACCTATGCAGGCTCAGGAGTAGGAGCTACATTTACAGTGTTGAGAAACGGATGGAAATACACTCCATCCTTACAAACTGCTGGTACAGGTTATACTAGACTACAAACAATCACTATTTTAGGTACCAGCCTTGGCGGCCTTACTACCGCCAACGATTTAGTGATTACCATCACAGCTGTAAATTCTACTACTGGCGCTATTATAGACTTTGATCACAGCGGTTACGGCATTGGCGGCAGATATGTGGCCCTAAGAAGTGGCAGCACAGTTGGTGCAACTTCGGAAGATGGAGTTTCGTGGACCACTAGAGCCAGCTTGATGCCAAGCGGAGCGAACTGGTCGGCAATAACTGCAGGCTTGTTTGACGACGGATCTACAGTAGGCAAAGTCAGCAAATTTGTAGCTGTTGCAGGCACAAGTGCAAATACCACCGGAGCATACAGTTCAGACGGTATAACATGGACTGCTGCCAGCATGCAGACTTCTGCTACATGGGTCGACGTGGCATTTGGCGGGCAAAAATTTGTAGCGGTTAGCAGTGATTCTACTACAGTGAGAATCAGTAATGACGGTGAACTTTGGGATCAAACAGGTATATTGACCACTACTGGTTTCACAGCAATCGCCTACGGTAAAAACAGATTTGTTGCGATTAAGAGTGGTACCAGTGTAACTAACCATGCAACATCGACTACTGTTACAGGAACATGGACTGCAGGCGCATTGCCGAGTTCGTCAAACTGGAACAGCATTGCCTATGGTAATAACAGATTTGTTGCTGTGTCAAATACCAGCGGCACAATCGCAGCTTATAGTTTAGATGGAATTACGTGGACAGCCAGCACACTGCCAGCAACCGCGCAGTGGACTAAAGTAACATACGGTCAGGGTGTATTCCTTGCTGTGAGCACAACCACAGCAGCAGCAACATCACCAGACGGTGTTACATGGACTGCAAGAACAACCAGCACAGCAGCATCTGGATTCTCAGCAGTGACGTTTGGTAACAGAAATAGATATGGATTGTTTGTAGGTGTTGGCGGCGGCACCGGCACAGTGGCTACATATATCAGAACAGGCGCCACAACCACAGGTCGTGCTAAGGTATCACAAGACAAATTGTTCCAGGTCAACATTGTAGAGCCAGGGTCAGGATACGACACAGTACCAACTATAACATTTACTGATCCTAACAACACATTTGAAGCTCCAGTAACCGTGAGAAAAAACAGCGGTGTGTTAGCTAATCCTAGTTTTGTCAACCGAGGCACTCAATATGTTACTGGTAGTGGTGAAGTAGATACAGGTGACGGATATTCAGATATATTCCAGCCAGGTTCGTTTGTAGCTACTCGTAGACTCAGCCTACAACCTGTACCGGGATCTAACGTGGTGTTCAGTCACTTGCCTGATAGAGTATTTAAATTAGTGAACACTGTGACTTTCCTTGGAGAGAATGATGGGTCATACACCACATTCCTGCAAATCAGTCCAGCACTAACCATATCAGAAGCCCCACCCGACGGCACGGATATCAATATGAGACTGCGATATAGTCAAGTTAGATTAACCGGTCATGATTTCTTGGATATAGGCACAGGCAGCTTTATCGATACCAACTATCCTAATGCTCCTTTACAGATGCCGATTCCTGCTAACGAAGCAGTGGAATCGGGTGGTGGACGAGTATTCTTTACATCAACTGACCAAGACGGTAACTTCCGAGTTGGTGATTTGTTTGCTATTGAACAAAGTACTGGTATCGCAACATTGAATGCTGATGCGTTTAATATTTCTGGATTGCAAGAACTTAACTTAGGTAACGTTACACTGGGTGGCGGTTCTGCAACAATTACTGAATTCTCAACCGATCCGTTCTTTACAGCAGATTCGGACAACGTTGTACCAACACAGCGAGCTATTAAAGCATTTATTGCATCACAGATCGGTGGTGGAGGAGCCAGCTTAAACGTTAACTCAGTTACAGCGGGTAATGTGTTTATCAGCTCTAACGTAATAACCACAGTAACCGGTGGGCCAATTAAGATGAATGCTACTTTTGAGTTCAGAGGCGGAGTCACCGGGCTTCCGTTAGCGTTCAATTACTTTTTGAACTAAATATATACATGGAGAATAAATTATGGCAACAGGAAGACTAGGAGCAGCGAATCTATCAGCAGCAGCCAATACTACGGTGTACGATGTACCAGATGATACATTTGCAGTGGTAACATTAAGTATTTGTAATAGGGGCGCATCAGCCGCCACTGTTCAAGTAGCAATCTGCACCGCAGCAACAGCAGCAACACCTGACCCTTCGGAGTACATTGAATTTGATACTTCTTTATCAGCTAAGGGTGTGTTGGAACGCACAGGTATTGTAATGGATGCAGATAAAAGATTAGTGGTCCGCTCAAGTGCAACAAATGTGAATGCTGTGGTCTACGGAATAGAAACATCAACAGCTTGATATAAGGACACATCATGGGAAGAAAAATCACACTAGGCGCATCGGGTTCAACTGTAGCATTTGAAACGGTTAATGTAGATGTCACTGCCAACACCGATGCAGTAGCAGGGGGCATATACTGGTGTAATACCACCGGCGGTGCAATCACGCTGACTTTGCCACCTGGCCCTTCAACTGGTGATTATATAGAAATATATGATATTGCCAACACATTTGACACCAACGCTCTTACCGTGGCAAGAAATGGACAATTAATCATGGGAGCTGCAGATAACTTAACTGTTAACACCGAAGGTGCTGCTTTCAATTTGGTATATTATAATGCAACCTATGGTTGGAGAATTCTCACAGTCTAAGGATAACTGATGGCAACGTATTCAAGTTTTAAGAAGATTGACTCAGCAGCTATTGTAGACGGAGCTATTGTCTCTAATGATATTGCTGCTGCCACAGTGCCCACTGCTGCTATAGACGCACAAGCAGTGACTTCTGCGAAGATGTCAGGTTCGGTAACGTCTGCAAAGATCGCATCAACAATTGACGTCAGTGGAAAAACAGTAACTTATCGTCCGTTGGTCGACGGAGATTTTTCGGCCTCAGCAGCTCTAGCAGGTTCCAAATTAGCATCTGGCGCGGCAGTTGCAAATATAGGATTTACTCCGGTGAACTCTGGCGGGGATACTATGACTGGAACGTTGACATTGCCAGCCGGCAGTGTAAGCAGCCCCAGCATAAGACAAAGCGCCAGTTCAAATACAGGTGTTTATTTCCCCACAACAAATCAAGTGGGATTTACCGTAGGCGGTGCTCAGGCTCTTAATGTATATAACGGCGGATCCACCCTTCCAAGACGTCCAAGTTTTAACTCAGTGGGCACAACAGGTTGGCATTATGCTAACTCATTTGGTACGGGGCTAAGAGAATTAGGAAATGTCTGGGGGTGGGCGCTGACCTACGAAACCGGCGGTTCAAATTACAGTCCAGGCGTTGGTAGATACACTGCACCTGTGTCTGGATATTATCATTTCAATACCATGTATTACATGTTGAATGATGCTAACTCTGCTCCCCATTATGTTCATGTGTTCTTTTGTAAAAATGGCGGGCAGGGTTGGAATGCAGGTGGAAGATCGCCGTACACAATTAACATGCACAGCACACGCAGCTCATACGATGACGGTGCCAGCTATGCTGCTATCATGTATCTCAGTGCATCGGAATACTGTAACCTAGGAGTGGTGTGGCACAACTACAGTTCGAGGCTTCACAGCAGCCATCAATTCTTCAATGGACACCTTATAGGATAACTTATGGCCGCATATTCTTCATTTAAAAAAATCAACTCAAATGCCATAATTAATTCTGCAGTCACTGGCGCAAAGTTTGCGAACCTAGCAGTCACAGCGGCAAAAATAGATGCAAATGCTGTGGCCACTGGAGACATTGATAATCTTGCGGTAGGAACCACTCAGTTAGCAGCAAATTTGGATTTATCAGCTAAAACAGTAACCTACCGAGCCATACTGAACGCAGACGTTAACGCTTCTGCTGCTGTTGTAGGAACAAAACTTGCTTCTGGCGCAGCTGTCACGAATATAGGATTCACTCCGCTTAATAAAGCTGGCGGCACAACGTCGGGTCAATTAACAGTGCCAGCAGGGTCAGCCGGTGCACCAAGCATAACAGGCACCAGTAATGCCACTACAGGCATACATTTCCCTGCTACTAATAATGTATCAATAGCCACCAACGGTTCAAACCGTATGACCTTTGACAGCACAGGTAGGCCTAGTATACCAAATCAGCCAGCGTTTTATGCATCAGGCAATGGTGGATGGTACTATCACAACAGTTTTCCCAGCACATCTAGTCCCGGCAGTCAATGGCGAGAATTAATCAATGGATGGTCATGGCAGATTACGAATCAACAAGGCGGCAGTAATTTTACCAGCACTGGAAGATTCACAGCTCCTGTAGCAGGATACTATTATTTTTATGCACAAAGCTATCAGTACAACGACAGCAACTCAACTGACGGATATACCCATTGGAACATAGGTAGAAACAGCAGCATCTATGCAGGAGTAACTGGCAGAGCACCCCATACCATATACGGTCATGGAGTCCCTAGTCATTATGTACCGGGTATCATGGTAAGTCAAACACTATATCTCAATACCGGCGACTACGCCAGTGTGTGTCCTTACATGGCTCCGGTAGCAAGAATACACGGTGACCACAGCTTGTTCTGCGGTTATTTGATAGGATAATACGATGGCCACATACGACAGTTTTAAACGCATAGCTACAGATTCTATAGTCGATAACTCGATAGCTTCTGCAGACCTTGATGCACTCAGTGTAACTGCAGGAAAATTTGCGCCACTGGCAGTGACTTCGGCAAAAATACAAGACGGTGCAGTTGGTGCTACACAGTTAGCAGCCGCAGTGGATCTATCGGCTAAGTCTGTGACATATAGATCAATTTTAAATGCAGACATCGCCGCAGGTGCAGCCATTGCAGCTACTAAATTAGCGTCCGGAGCAGTAGCAGCCAATTTAGGATATACTCCGTTGGCAGCTGCTGGCGGTACAATGACTGGAGTTCTACGTGTGCCCAACGGCAGTATAGCCAGTCCTTCGATCACACAGTCCGGAAATACCAACACTGGTATCAGTTTTGACGGGTCCAACAATGTGTTTTTCAGCTCGGCTGGTGTACAACAAATGAGTGTGAACAGTGCAGGTATCATGCAACGAGGTACCAGCGACACATCGGGAGCTCCGGCATTTAGATCAGACGGAACAGCAGGGTGGACATACAATAACAGTTATGGGGGCACCAGCTGGAGACACTTAAACAGTGCGTTTGGGTGGACAACTACACAGCGTGGCGGCAGTAATTTCAGCAGCGACGGAGTTTTCACAGCGCCGGTATCGGGATTTTATCACTTCATGTTTCAGACCTACGGTCACAACGACAGCGGCGGAACAGAAAACTACATTCACTTGAGCTTTGGACGCAATGGCGGTGTAGCTTTTGCTCGAGGACAAACACCACATGGTATGTTTGCTCACGGTACTTCAGCCACATACCCACACGGTATACTCATGGATTTGAGTACCTACCTCGATGCCTCTGAGAACATGCGGGTATATGTATATTGGGCTGGTAACGGCATGCGATTCCATGGAGCTCACTCTGTATTCAACGGATATTTGGTAACATAAATAGATAAGAGGAAATAAAAATGGCAATTATTGAATTTGAACTCACAGAACTAGAAGCCAAAGTTATGGCAAACACCTGTGCTGACGTGCAAGATTGGATTGAAAATGCTACCAAGCATCAAATTGAACTGGCAAAGGATCGCATTGTAGAAAGAGAAAAGGCCAGAATGCTGGCTGATCCCAACTGCCTTACTATGCCGTCGGATCGCAATCAGATCTGCGCACAGGCCGACCTTACACCGTTGTCTCAACAAGGAGGTAATTGATCATGGCTACATTTACCGTAGAAGTCACTGAATTAGAATATAGGATCTTAGATCATGTGTTTGGCGATCCGGGCGTTCACATGGATAATGTTGTAACACAACGAGCACGTAACGCTATCAAAGAGTTAGCAGAATTCGAAATCAAACGAAGACACGAGGATCCTGCATGGACCAAGCCGATCCCAGCAGATTATGAAACTGTGTTGGGAGAGATGGTGATCAAATCACAACAGGAAATGTTCACAGAGAACTCTGAATATACCATAGAGTTAGTAAAGAATCCCGACTACGCTCTGACCCACCCAGCACCTAGCTCGTTTTATCCAAAAGAATCCTAACTGCGATTTTGATAGATATTGGCCTTGAGATATTCGTAGTGCCCGAGTGCAGAATCTGATACTCGTTGGACATGAGAATTTCTAATGGTCCAATACTGTTGTGTAGAATCTAAGAACATACTCACTTCCTTGGAGCCTCGGGCCATCTTACCGTAAAGATACCAATCATAGGCAAATGTGTTCATAGGTTTTTGATGCATGCCTACTAGGATATCGGGCATGCCTCCCATGTCTTCTCTGAAAGTGTGACCTCGCAGTAATTTCACTCCGTATTCAATAGCTATGGTTTGAAGACCTCTGAGATAGTCATCGTGCATGCGGTTGTCCATAGTGATGTTTTCTGTGACATATCTCCAATACTCTGTGTCTCTGCGTGATGAAAATGTGTAATGATAACCCACAAACATTTTAAATCCGTGCATCATCGTGTTCAGCACATAGTTGAAAGTGTCTATGTGAATTTTATTAACCTGTTGGTTTTCTAAAGTTTCACACAGCAGCACTAATATTTCTTGTACACTGAGCAGTCCTGTGCTTTCTAAAGGCTCAATGAATCCGTAACTCAGCCCGATGGCTACTACATTGTTTTTCCACGCAACATCGTGTACACCGTTTTTGATTTTAATCAATCGAAAATCAAGATCCTTGGACCTATTGGGATCCGGCACAGCCATAAGATCACTGTCGAGATAATTTTTATATTCTTCTAAGGCAGCTGCATCGGATATAAACTTACTGCAATAAACATAACCGCTGCCAATGCGATTATACAACGGAATATTCCATACCCAACCGTTGTTTATGGCTGTGCAGTTAGTGACGTTTTCCATTTCAGTGTGCTTGTCTGTGTAAGGCACATGTGTGGTCCATGCTCTGTTATTAGGCAATATTGATTCAAAGCTTTGAAACGGCACTTTCATTATTTCTTCTAATATTTCGCTACGGAATCCTGTGCAGTCAATGTAGAGATCTGCAGATAATTTATCACCGTTCCTTAACACTAGATAATCTAAATCTCCGTGATGATCTAGCATAAATTGATCAACATGTTGATTAATGTGAACTACGCCGTTAGGGATACAGAGCTTTTCTTTGAGAAACTCCCCGAACAGTGTAGCATCCATGTGATAGGCCACATCATTCTGAAAGTTGTAACTGGGAATTTCTTTTCCTTGATTGGCAAATATTTTGTTATCATGAATCAAAGGCATGTGTGGATAAAAACTATCCGAAAAGTCTCCCCAACTGGTATCAGGATTCAGAGTTTTCTTAAAATACCAATCATCGATCCCTCTCTGTGTATGGCTTACATCCTTGTCGCCAAATGGATAATAGAATGTTTCCCCTTTGGCGTAAAAATCACGGAATTTAATTGCCATCTTGTAAGTAGCATTACAGTATTCCATCCACTCTTCGTCTTTCAATCCTAACATGTGCAAAAATGCGTTGATACTGCCCAATGTAGATTCTCCTACTCCAATGATCGGAGAATCGGGAGATTCAATAAGAGCTATATCAATGTTCGGAAATCGTTTAGATAGAATTGCTGCAGACATCCATCCAGAACTGCCTCCACCCACAATGATGATTTGTTTTATGGGTTTTTTCATACCGTTAATCTTTTAAGGTATTGGCAAATTCTAAATCTTTGCCGTCATAGATATTATCTTTGAGATATTGATAATGACTAGGAGCTGTTTCTGCAATTCTGCGAATGTAATCTTTTTTCTGATTCCAATATTCTTGAGTCTGTTGGCTGAAAAATTCAGGCTTTTGCCCTTGTCTAGATTCTAGGATCCCGCCAACGATATCGAGAGTTATTGTATTTGTAGGCAATGTATGCATGCCTACTAAGATATCAGGCATACCTCCCATGTGTGGATCACCCGGAACATTGTGTGACTGTAACAGCCGTGTTGCCATCTCTACCACTTGGTTAGGAAGTTCCTTCATTACAGGATCGTGCATTCTTGGTTCCATTACAATCTCTTCGGTGACATGTCGCCAGTATGCGGTGTCTCTTCTTGCACTAAGCGTATAGTGATATGCAACAAAACTCTTGAAACCGTCCATAATGCCGTGTACAATGTAATTAAAATTGTCTTTGTGTATTTGATTCACTGTGCGATATGACAGTGTTTCGCATAGTCTCAGCAGAATTTCTTGTACACTGAGCAGTCCAGTGCTTTCTAAAGGCTCGATAAATCCATAGCTGAGGCCCACACCCACAACGTTTTTATTCCAGCACTTCTCATGGACGCCATTCTTTATGTTAATCAGTTTGAATGTTAGATCTTTGGATCTTTCGGGGTTAGGTACAGTCATAAGATCACTGTCGAGATGTCGTTTAAATTCTTCCAATGCTTCGTCGTCTGTGATGAATTTATTGCAAAATACATACCCTGTGCCTATGCGATTGTACAAAGGTATATTCCATACCCAACCATTTTCAATGGCCTTGCAATCAGTGACATTCTCCATTTCTTTGAGTTTGTCTACGTATGGCAAATGTGTGGTCCATGCTCTGTTATTAGGTAGTACATCTGAAAAACTTGTGAATTCAGTTTTCAATGTTTTTTCAAGTAACAGAGATTGAAATCCTGTGCAGTCGAGATACAGATCTGCAGAAATACTGTCGCCGTTGCGCAGCACAAGAGAATCAATACTGCCTGTGCTGTCTACTTCTATGTTGTCTATATGTTGATTTATGTACACAACTCCACGAGGTAAACAGAATTTTTCTTTGAGAAATTGACCAAACAGTGTAGCATCCATGTGGTAAGCTACGTCATTTTTAAAACTAAAGCCAGGAAGTTGACCGTCGGCATTGTCATAGATCTTGCTGTCGTATATGAACGGCATGACACTGTAAAATGATTCATAGAAATCGTTAACAGGAGTATCGGGGTGCAGCGTTTTTTTGATGTACCAATCGGTGATTCCGGTGGTGCAATTTTGTTGATCTTTAACGCCGAAGGGGTAATAAAAGGTTTCATTCTTGTCAGAAAAATGACTGAATTTGATGGCCATCTTATAAGTGGCATGGCAGTATTCCATCCAATCTTTATCATGGAGGCCTAAGATAGTCAAAAATTGATTGATGGTTCCTAGAGTCGATTCACCGACTCCAATGATAGGCACATCCGGCGACTCAACTAATGCTATCTCTTTGTCCGGAAATCTGGCGCTCAATACTGCGGCACTCATCCAACCCGCACTACCGCCTCCTACAATTATGATTTTGTTAACTGCTTGTTTCATTTATAACCCCTTTGTCCTTGTTTTGAATTATCATACAAATAATTGAATGATATTGATATTCGTGTGTCATTGCTTTCGTTGTTATTTACTTTATGGCGAAGCCACCCTGGAAATAATACCAGTTTACCCACCGACGGCGGATGTTGAGAAATGTTGGCTACTTTTTCACCAAACGGAAATAATTCACACATGATAAACGGATTAGGATTTTCTAAAACCAAATCTCCGTCGCTGCCAGTGGTCTGATAGTAATATACTCCGCTTATAACTGAGTCTTCGTGTTGATGACTCGCTTGCCCTTGCCCATAGTCGGTGAAATTTATCCAACTGTGCGCCATAAAAAATGTTTTATGCTGTCTAGCTCCACAGAGACTGATGTATTTTTGTACGTGCTTCTCGATAAAATTGTATAGATTCGTCATCTCATAATGCTCGATGGTGTTGAATCTATCTTTGATATTGGTTACTACTCCGTCATTCCAGCTTTCAGGGTTTTCGAATTTGTCTGTTTTTAAGATAACAGGCAGCTTGTTTTTGATCTCGTCTTGTACCAAGAACGTTTCGGCATGCGAGCCTTGATGCTCGTACACCGGAGTGTAAAACAGGCAATTCATAGTCGTGGTCATTTGCCACCTAGTATTTTTCTTCGTTTGAGATATTGAGCAGCAAATGAATAAAACACCACTTGCATTTTTAGATATTCATCCACTGAAATTTCATGCTGGTGTAATACGATTTGTTTATCAGACAGTGGGATTACTTGGCATAGCTCGGTTCCCGCAGAAATTGTGGTATCCTTGGGAAAAGTATTTCTATTCACCCATGTGTTGACATTCGTCGTATATTGATATTTAAATTCAAGAACACCGTTTGGCACAAAGTACGGAGAATTATTTTTGTGCCAATGTGCATTAGTCATTAGGAATTTAGCCCCAGTCTTTTCTTTAAATTTCCACGGACTGTTTAATTTGAAATGATAATAATCTTGGTATTCCGAAGCATTATTCCACTGTAACGGACTGTGAGATTCGGCAGAGTTCTGAGGTTCCCAATAGACATTTGGACTGGTCCAATTGAGATAGATGTCTGACCAAGCCTGAATGATTAATCCTTGTTTGAAAAGATCATTTACTCCGGGACAGGTTTTTAAAGTTCCTCTATTTGGACCTGATGGTGTTTTGACAGTGGTAGGGATTTTTTTAAAAAATCCAGGCAAGCGTTGTTCCGCATGCAGTATTGGATATAGTTTTACAAGATCTGTGACCCATGTAAAACAGTCTATGTGTATTTTAGTTGGATTTCTAAGTATTGTGATCATGTTTAGGAAAATTATTTTTATTTAGAGCTGTGTCGGTGCCCATGTCCCCGCTTAACCAGGTGTTAAATGCTAGACTTTTTCTTACTTTGTTTGTATTGGGTTTAACATCTACTCCGTGATCTAAGAAACTTGGAAAGATAACCAAATCTCCGTTTTTCACAGGCACTGTGATTCTTTTAGAAACCCATGCTGTCGGACTGTTGTCAAAATGTATCATTGATCTGTTGTTCCATCCCGATGAGTTATTATAAAAATTTATAGAATCAATATCTTCCTCAACATCAAAATAAAACACTCCACTTATAAAACTATTGGTATGGTAATGGGGGTGATGAGCCTGATCCTTACCGGTGTATGACAACCAACTTTGAAGAAAATAAATCTCTAATTGATTTTTCGGGTTGATAACATTCTTTACATATTTTTCACATTCGTCGAGGATAAATTTTGCTATACCATCTAATTGAGTATTTGATAATATGTAACAATCATCAGATCTATAGTTGTCACTCAGCGGATGCAGTTTATGTTTTTGATGCAAAAAATTAGTTTCTAAATATGAAAATGGTCTATTGATATTAGTTTTGTACACAGGAGTAGGCCAAAGATTAATTATCTTTGAGCTGTCGTCCAGATTTGAATCAAAATTATAATCAGTCATCAATGAAATTGCTTTTTATTATGTATCAATCGTTGATAGGTACCATGCCACAATCTGAGCAGCATGAATTTAAAATAACTTGTGGAAAGATGGTCAGTTTTCTTTAATTCCATTTGCCAAGCGTCTCTCTTAAATGGAAATACCACCACTAACGGATCACCTGGTTGTAATATCACGCTATCTGCATGTAGAATAGATACCAAACTCACTGGCTCAGTAAACGTGTCTGTGTCTACTATACCTGGTAAAATTTCAATATCTTTATTAAACAGATAATGAGGTTGATAAAAGAAACTGCTGTAGCCCGGGGGAGTTTTTACCAACCACGGCTGATGGATCTTAACATAATGATTTTTTTTATCATGTACGGGCACAGGGCATTGTTGATACGGCTGTGATCCAATGTAATCCTTTTTTGCCGAAGCATGATCAGCAGCATGAAATCCGTTTTCTTGTTTACCAGTAATAACGCTTTGAAAGGGATTAATGATTACATATCCGCTGACCATGTAATCCAACACTGGCATACACTTTTTCACTGACCCTATATTATCTGTGGGAATATAATTTTTTTCTAATTTAGCGAAAGGCGGGATCTCTTTGTACCAGTCCGGTATAATCCTACTGGCGGGAACTGGTGGGAAGTTTTCAAAAATAGAATCGTCGGCACAGCTAAAGGTTATAGAATTTGGTTTCATATAAAAGTTTTCATCTTGTGAAATAATGTTTTGTATCCGTCAAACAGATAATGGGTGATTTTTGAATGGATAGGCTGAACAGAAACATCCATCTGCCAACTATCTCTCTTAAAAGGAATTATCTGGATCAATGCCTCACCTGGTTCTAAATATACAGGGCCAGGCTCTAGCAAAATTCCTGCAATAGAAATGCAATCATCAAACTCGTCTGTGTCTATGATAGCAGGTAGTATTTTGTATTTTGTGTTGTTTACGAACGGTATTTGCTGTACGAGACAACTATAGCCCGGCGGCGTTTTAATTTTCCAATCTAATTTAATCTTAAAACTGTCTTTGGGCTTGTCTGTAAAAGGACATTGCTTGTGCTTGAACGTTCTAATGTCATTTTTAGCTGGCTGCTTCATAGTACTCAAAAAAAGAGAATTTTGAAAATCCACAAATTTTTCTTCTATATGAGTTTGATATGCGTTGAACATGATATACCCGCTACACAACAGGTCTTTCACAGGCAAGCAGTTTTTTACATTGGCTGCATGTGCTGACTGTAACGGCTCGCTGACCTTGAGATCAGCATACCAGTTAGGTAAAAATTTTTCACTTGGTACAGGAGGAAAATGCTCTGCAATCAGCGGATCATTGGTAATAAATTGTATTGGATTCATATAAAGTTCTTAGGAGACAGTCTCACGTTTCCGCTGATACTGATTCTCAAATCGTCTGTGTTATAAAACGGATAGACTTGGTGATGAAGCTCTGCTGGAAATACAGCAATCTTACCTTCCCAAGTTTTGTCAACCGGTAATCTGGTATTTTGTAATTTTCCAAAAGAATCGATATGCACAAATTCAAACATAGAAGTTCGATCTTTATGTAAGATTCTATTGAAATCGTTATTGTGTTGTTCGTTTATTATATAGGGTATCTGTAGCCATATCACAAAACTGTAAACACCCGAGTGCTGATGCAATGGTATGAATTCACCCTGACGCTGAACATTTACCCAGATTCTTTCAAATTCATATATAGGAGCATTTGCAAAACTAACCATGTGATTAAAGATTCTATTAAAACACTGAAATTTTCTTTCATGGATTTGTATTAACTCCAATACCTTGTTTTGTATTAGAACTTTGGTCTTAGGCAATTGAAAATACTGCAACTCTTCAATATTTCTCTGAGCAAGAGCATAAACTTGATCATGTGATTGTGTAGATTCAGTAGATAACAACAAGTTTTGAAATTCTCGAATTTCGTTTTGTATCATCTTGAAACTGAAAGCATCTAGGTGATCAATTACTACATTACATTCTTCTATAAAGTTCATGTTCTCACCAAGTTAATAAAATCTGCATACTTGAGATACGACTTAGAGTCTCGTTTAAATTTGATATTTAATTCATCTATGTACATCTTTCCAGCCGCTGATAAAGATACGCCTTTTTTGTATTGTATTAGTTCTAATTCTTTAGCAGCGATTTCGGGGGATAACCTTCCAATCCCTGCCATTACAAAACTCCATAATCCCCACCCTGCAGCCCCTTGGTAGTCCATTACATCGCCTTTGCTAGGCATGCGACTGGTTGCAGTGTTCAGCATCATTTCGACAAATTCTGTTTTGGTGTTACCGTGATATATGTGTTGCCAAAATTCGCTATCTGATCGCTGACCCATATAATGCATAACTAGAAAATCTTTGAGATCATCATAGAGTCTATTTGTTCTTTTATTGTATGCATCAATTGATCCCGGATTTGTTGTTTCTTCCGCAGTGTGTTTTAAAAATTCAAAAACAAAAGCCGTTAAGGATGCAATTGTAGTATGTATGCTGGTAGCTTCTAGTGGTTCTGCGAATGCTGCCGATAATCCAATAGCAAGACAGTTTTTCATCCAGGTATTTTCTAATCTTCCTGTTTGAAATTTTAATAATCTAACAGGGTCAATTTTTTGTTTCAACACAGTTTCAATTTCTTCCTGTGCCTTGTCAGCAGTTATAAAATCGTCACAGAACACATAACCACATCCTCGCTTGCGCTGTTGCGGTATCATCCACATCCAACCATTTTTCTGTGCCCATGCAGTGGTATACGGTTCTGGTACATAATCGTGATCTTTCACCTGCACAAAAGGCAAGGCAGCGTTTACCGGTAGATGTTTTTGATAACTAATCCATTTACTCTGTAATTTTGTCATTAAAATTCGTTGGAATCCCGATGCATCTATGAAAAAATCCGATTCAACAATGCTGCCAGATTTTAATAACACCGACGATATATTTCCAGCCTCTGAGAGGTTGACATCTAAAACCTCGTCATCTATGCATTTCACAGATTGAGAACGCAGTGTGCATTTTTTAAAATATTGTCCCACTTTGTGCGCATCAAAATGCACAGCATGTCCTAACGAGTCTGTTCTATCAAGTTGAAATTTTTGTGTGTTATAGTTACTGAGATTGTTTTCTAACAACAATCCCAACTCAGTGCATACATGCAATTTTTCAGGAAAGTTCACTAATCCGTACGCCAGTGAGTAGTCCATGAACGCTGAGCTGCTCTGTGTCCCGCCTAACGGGCCAAAATAACTTTGTTCGGTATCGGGTGTCCATCCCTTGTGCATGATTCCATATTTTAAAGTAGCACCCGTTTCTCGGAAAAATTCTATTTCGTCACAGCCAAAATCCCAAATTCGATTTGATATAACATCAACCAGTGCACCGGTACTGCCTTCCCCTGCACCTATGATACCTATAGCAGAAGATTCTATAACCGTAACATCGACCCAAGGTTTGATTTTGCTGATAAACAGCGCAGCTAACCAACCTGCAGTGCCCCCGCCAACAACCGTGATTTTCATTACATGCCCTCATCCGAGTCAAGTTTCAGCATGATATTTAATGCTGTGGTTACTCTTAGAGTATTATTCACATGCGGCGGAATAAAATGATCTAGCCATGACGGAAACATAACTATGTCTCCTTCTTCTACAGGAGGATTATAATAGTAATCATAGAAATATTTAGGCAGAGTTCTTAAGTCTTTAGTAGGAGAAGACGCTTTGATCAGTTTCATGTTAGGATTTTGAAACACGGTGCTCATAGTATCCTGCTCTAGATGAACATAATGCACACAACTGAAATTTATAGTAGTAGGTCCGCCGGTATGATCATGAACAAATTTGGTGTTAGTATAGTTTGTGAAATTATACCATCCAGTCATCTTTAAATGAAATTTATTAGAATCAACAATCTCTAACTCCTTCAACATCGATACAATAGTAGGCTTGTAGAGATTATAAAGGAACGGCCAATATATATTATAAGCGCCTGGAAGATAGTCTGTGTAGGTGTTATTGGTTTTATCATTTACCCCATGCTTTTCGAACTCGGGTAACGCATGAGTCATTAAAAAATCTTTCACAGCTTGATGTTCTGCTACCTTGCCTTTGATAATCTGTACGGGAAAAATATCTATTTTTTCCATGTTTATAGAAGCCTCAATTCTGTATCCATGTTCCAAGATATGATTGTTTTGATTCTTACATCGTTATTTTTAGGTGCCTTATGCACGACAAAACTTGGAAAAATTAAAATATCGCCTTCAGTAACGTCGAACTGATTTTCTTGATTCGTATTCATAGGATTCTTAAATTGTGTTTTCAGTGAGCGGTCAGGCATGTCGAGAAAATATACCCCAGTCCAATTACAGCTATGTATGTGCCAATCATGCTGCGATCCAAATGAATACTGCTGAAACCAAAGATCTCGTACTATAAAAGATTTATAATCGAACGCTGCAATCCATGCAGTGAGATGCTCAGTGAGATGAGGTTGGAAAGTTTTCACCCATGCTCGTTCTTGATCTCGGCTGAATCCATTCCAATCACACCTTGTGATGTCAGTGTCATCGGACTTATCAACTACATTTGAACATTTAGTTGTAGATGAAATTTCAAAAAGCAGTTTGGCCTTGATCTTTTTGTGCTCGGCTAATGGTGCTATCGAGAAGGGAATAGTTAAGGGTAATTTTTTCATTGGTCTTTCCATTTGCATGCATTTTTATCGAAGGTGTCTGTATAAGAAAATCCTTTAATAAAAAATAACAGAGATTTTCTCGGTTGTCCTATGCTGGTTTTAAAATTATTAGGACGATGATACAGCTTGGCATCATAGGCCACAAGTCTATTATATACATTTGCTACCCGTACTGACTCGGAAAAATTATCCCAATTCTGTCGTATTTCTGATTTATATGTGTCTGTGATTTGATTTGATTTATTGAAATGTAGTCTAGAATCAAAATCCTCTGTGGCAAAATCGTCCGGGTTTTTCTTATGGAAGATGCTGGTGCCAGTGTTAAAATTGTTTTCGTGGGGTGTGAGATATACCAGTCCTGCCAAGTCCGACGGGTCGCTGTGAATCCAACCTATATTTGCAACATCGTCGCTGAAACTTTCGTTGATATGGAATCTCAAATCTAACATAAATGTAGTGAGACCTGGAAAGACATTGTGTTTAATCCGTTGTGCAAAATATTCAGCAAAGTCTCTTGTGGCTTGATCCGCAATGTCAAACAAATTTTCAGTACGCAGACCAGGATAGATTTCGCTTTTGGTATAAACCTGCTTATCCGACAACGCCACAACTGAATCGGGACTGTTTAAAAACTGATCTTTGACCAGTAGATAATTAGAAAATTTATGTTCGATCATTTTTTTGTTCACTGATTTCATTTATCCAAGTAGTGAGTATGAATTTATCCTGATCGCCCAACGGCGGATTACCTCGGTGAGTATGAGTCCAATCTGCTGGCCATAATACCAGTCTGTTCTTTTTAGCTGTGATTCTTTTTTTCTGATATAAAAACTCAGTCTCACCGCCTTGATCGATGTCATTGAGGTATAGTTGTGCTACTACTCTCCTGCGGCTATCACTGCCTACAGATTCATAATGCCATTGATGGAATCCCCCACCGGGCAGTATTTTTTTGCATTTTATCTGATCTACCCCTACAGCACGTTCGGCTAATATACTGAATTTTTCAGCATAGTCTGGATAAATTTTCTTCCATAGAATATCTAAAAAATAATTTGCATAGTAAGGATCAAGAGTTTGAATGATTGTAGGATCGAAAAAATACAACTGCTCGTCGTCCTTCCAATGCTTGAAACATGGATCTTGTGCCACAGGAAACTGATTTAGCTTTTTATAGTGTGCGATAACACCTTCTATGAATTTGATATCAAAGAAGTTCTCATATACAGCTATAAATCCATCATAGGTTTTATTTTCAAACATTATTTAAACATCGGTCCGTGTATCCATCCCACAATCACATATCTTGTGCCTTGAGTAACTGCACTAACTCTGTGAGTGAGATAGGAGGGAAATATCAAAAGACTGCCTTGCGCTCTTTTATAGATACCAGGCATGTCTGGTAAGAATTCCAAATCGCCCCCTTGATAACTGTTGGGATCGCTTAACTGAATACTAAAAGATAATTTTCTTTCTGATTCTTTACTAGGAATACTCAAGGTATCTCTGTGCCATACATAGTGATCTTTTCTTTCAGCTGAATATTTGAATACTCTAGGCAAATCATTTATATCATATCCTTCTAGATGAAATCTAAAATTTTGACGATTAGCATGAAACACTCGCTGGAACACCTGCTCCATGAACTCCTCAGGCAAATTGCTTCTTGCAATCTCTACACTGCGATGTTCCCGATCAGTCATAGGAGTGCTGAATTTTTGCACAGTGCCTTCGATCCAATCTGTGGATGATTCTATTATCTGCTGGCAATGTTCAGGCGTTAAGAAAGGTATCGCCATGAGATTGCCTACGGTTTTAGAAAACATTAATTTGCTCCTTTGCTATCTGGGACTTGATACTTTGCACGAAATTGTTCAATAACACTGGGTATTGTTGGAATATTATTTTCTAAATGAGTTCTAGCTTTGTATAATTCTAATTTCAAGCACTCGGGAAGTTCTTGTATAAAGCTGTTTGTGCTGTACCTTGTGCCACTGAGTATAGGTTCTACTTCATGCACCCAGAAATAATCTGCAGGCCAAATAATAGCATCGCCTGCACCGAGCTTCATTTTATGTTTACCACGAAACCAAGCAAAGTCACCTCCAGTGTAATCGTCGTTGAGATTGAATGAGCAGCTGGCATACACATACGGTTCATAATCCACATGCGGATGTATTTTCGCTCCAACGTCATATCGCAGCAGTCTATACAAATGACTGTAATTTAACATCTTTCTATAATTCACATGGAATGCGCCAAACTCATCTAGGTAATCATGATATTGATTGATCATTTTTTCAGTGGCGGTGTGTACAATTTTCCACGCTTCGGAACCTATTTTTAAATCAACTAACTGAAATGTAGACTGTGTCTGGACACCTGTACTGGCCTCTGGACATGCTTCCATGGCATATTCTTTGTATCGTCTGTTAGACTCGGCGATAAGAAATTCGCATTCTTCTTTAGACAGAAATGCTTTTTGGTAATAGATTAAATCAGTTAGCTTAGTGTTCATCTTTCGTACTCAATTCTCATAACATAGATTGTCTTTTTAAATCAAAAGCGTGTTCGGCATTTGGACCATCTATTCTCACATAGTGTAAAAATGCCTGTATACATTCTTTCGCTTGAAATTTTTCACGCCAGTGTCGAGAACGAATACCTCTGTAAACCACAGCATCACCGGGTATTAGATTAATTTCTTCAACGTCGCCTTCCGGAGTAGTCATGTAGATAGGCCACTGATCTCCGGAGAGATTCAGAGTCACACTGATTTCACATGCCTCTGCATCAGTATGAGGTTTTAATTCAGCT
>Ga0315903_10002834_pt1 | contig 24819 bp, 23 predicted proteins | sample LakEriMetagenome_7_FD_203524 | JGI IMG/M metagenome (GOLD analysis project Ga0315903, IMG submission 203524) | Freshwater fungal communities from buoy surface, Lake Erie, Ohio, United States - Buoy 2 MA119 | ecosystem: Environmental > Aquatic > Freshwater > Lake | place: USA: Lake Erie, Ohio... | reverse complement strand
ATGGGGGTCGCCTACTTGGGGTACGCATTCTCCAATGTGGGCCTGTACCTGCTGGCGAAGTAGACGGCCATAAATCCCGTGAGGGATTTCTATGGCAACACCCGCTGCGCTCGCTGCCGCCCGTCTGGGGCGGGCCTCTAAGGTCGCGGAGTTGGCAAGCGAGGCGAGGGCGTTCACGCCTGCCGGGTATCTTCCTGCGCCACCAGTGCCGCGATTTATTTCCAGGGCAGAGGAGGCTGCTGCAAGACTTCCGGCCTCCATCAAGGCAGAGTCCGTGCGAAATGCGCTCATCAAGGGAGGGGCAAAGCCTGCCGAACTTGACTACGCGGGCCTCGACGGGTTCGTTGCTGACCGCGCCGGGACGAAGGTGTCAGCCGCCGATGTCCTGTCGCACTTGCGCAGCGAGGGTCCGCTGGAAAGGATTGTGCGAGTCGATCAGCGACGGGGAACAAAAGCGGAGATCGCCGCGCGGAAAATGTCGGGGGAACCTCCTGAGACATCTTCGATGCGAGAGCCGTTCAACGAGCAGCAGGCATATCCTCGCACGATGTATCACAAACACACAGAGCAGGGGGTCGGCGGCGATTATTCCGGATACCGCGAGGTGCTGTTTGGCGACAACCGCAATGACGCCGGTCGTCCCGGAAGAGTGCTGGACGGGCTTTTTGTTCCACACAGGATGATGCGTGCTGGCCCAATAGACGCTCACGACTCCACGTACTGGATGCGGTATCACAGCAACCCAGACGCTATTGCAGTCCAAAACGTACAGAGCGATGCCGGCCAGAACTGGTCGCGGCGCGAAGCCGACCTTCGTCGTGTCGCAAAAAGGCTGGGAGTTCAGCCATATAGCGACGAAACGCCTGCGGCGATAGAGGCGGAGGCACGGCGACTTGCGTCCGACCTCACTCGCGCGCCAGACGACGAGTACGACACGCTATACGACCAGTTGGAAGAAACCCAGAGGGCGCAACAGCATCTCAGCAGGCTGGAGGCAGGAGACAGAGCGCAGGGAGACAAGGTTCGTCGTCTGCAAGAAGAGTGGCACCGCGTTTATCTCGACAACGAGCACATGCGCTGGGCAGGTCTGGCGGACATGCGCGACAGCGCGGCAGAAGAGGCCGCAGGCGAGGCACACGACGCAGCGGCCAGAATCGCGGCGCTGTCAGGCAATGTTCACGCGCCAGAAAGCCCGCTGGTGCAAGAGGATCGCTGGAAGGATTTTCTGGCTCGGCAGATCGTCCTACAGGCGGCCGCAGAAGGGAAGCCAATCACACTGCCGACTGGGGCTAACGCCAATCTTGTGGAGGGAATGCCCATTCAAGCGGCGACCGTGTTCTACGAAAAAGACTTCCCTAGCCGCATCGAGAAAGTCCTCAAGGAGTTTGACCCACAAGGCGGTGGGGCGTCGTCGCGGTATGTCGGCCAAGCCGGAGACATGCGACTTTATGGACCCGCGCCGCGAGATGGAGGCTCCGCGAGCGAGGCAAGCGCGCTGCACGTTCCGGCTCTTGGCAGCGAGGCGCGGGTTGTTCCGTACACGAACGAATTGGACGGGATCGTGAGGCAGATTGTGGCTGACGCTGGGCCAGACGACACAAGGCTTCTCTCGCTTGTCGGATTTGAGGGCAAGTCAGGAGACGGCAGGCGGCTCGCAATTGACAAGATGCTGGACACGTTATCCCGCAGCCCTGAGATTGTGACCCCAGACCAGCAGCCGCACATTTCGCGGCTGTATGGAGTGCTTGAGCGAGCGCGATCGCATCCTGCGCCCGTAGTGGGAGGCGAGCGTCCGGGAACCCACATCACCATGACGCCAGTGGCGCGCCGAAACATCCTGGAGCGCGGAATGCCAATCATGTCGGTGATCCCTGCGGCAGCAATCGGCGTATCGCAGGGCGGCGTCCTCGACGGCTTGAAGGAGACACGCTGATATGGCTGGACTGAACGAGGCAGGCATCGACGCGATCTTCGCCTCACGCCCCCAGCCCAACCCTGCCGCCCAGCCGGGTGCGTTGGGCATGGAGCGGGCGGATGCCATTCGCGGGGAGATTTACCGGCGGCACCGCATCGCACCAGACACGCCCCTTGCGGAAGCGATGAAGCAGATCGAGCAACGGTCGCAGATGCGGGCTGCTCTCGGCGTGGATGGTGGACAGCCATCGGCATGGGCGAATCCGGAGGAGCGGGCGAGGGCCAGGGAGGAGTATGCCCGGCAGGGCAAGACTCCGGCGGAGGTGAACAAGCGGTGGGAAGAGTCCACGCACCTGCTCGACCCCCGCACCTACCAATACATGCAGAACTTCGGCCGTGACCTGGACTTCTTGCAGGCCCAGTCCGGTCTGCAACAGCCTCCCGCTGCCGACACCAAAGCATGGACTGGCTCGCCGCAGTCGGAGGAGGCGTTTACTCGCAAGACCACCAACGCGGATGCCATCCGGCACTACGACAGCAATCGCCGCGAACGGCTTTCCGGTGCTGGCGGGCTGAATCCTGCGGCGGCAGCGAGCGGCTACCAGCGATGGAACACCACGATGGAGGCCGTGCTGGACAACACGTCCAATCCGGACGTTCCAGCGGGGAACTACATTTCGTTTTCGGAGGTGTACCCCAACTACCGGCGGCTTGAGGGCAGCGGTGAGCCGGAATCGTCCGACGAATCGTGGCGACGTGCGAATGCCATCCGGCTGGCAAGCAATCGCTACCGGATGACCTCTCCGCACCCGATCCTGGACGTTGCGTCTGACTCGACCGACGCCGAGATCGCCAGTCGCATCGCAGGCTTGCAGCAGGAGGTCCGTGCGGCACAGGTTCCGATGGCCGACGAGCGGTGGCAGCGTACCTGGAACTGGACGCCGCCTGGATTCCTGACAGACGCAGGCGATTTCGCCATCAGCATGTCGGACCCGACAGCGCTGTATCCCGCCGCGAAGGGCGTTGGGGCGCTGACCAATGCCGCGAAGGCCGCTGCCAGAGGCGCCAGGATCGCAGGCTCGGGGTGGATCGCTCCGGCCGTTCACAACGCCATTCGCCCGGTCGCGAAAGATTTTACATACGACATGGGCGTCGAGCAGGCGGCTGGGGCTGGCATGTCTGGTGCGATGGGCGGGCAGATCGACAGGTCGGACAAGCAGTTCTGGCTGGGTGGCGGGAAGCCGGGCGTGGACTTCTCTTACAAGACCGACGAGGAAGTGGCGGAGGCTCGCCGTGCTGGCGACCAACTCCACTCGCGACTCAAGGACGATGACGGAGTATCGAGAGCGGACAGCGAGGCATACAACCGGATGCGAGCCGATGGGACTCTCCCGAATCCCCCCAAGTTCTATTGGGGAATGAGCCCTTCGGGACCGGCGTATTGACCTCCACCTACAGGCGCAAACATGTCCGACGAATCCGCAGTCATTGACGAATCCGTAGACACCACGCCAGACACCTCGACTGAAAGCACCTCCAGTGCCCCCTCGACGCCGGAAACTGCACCTGCGGCGGCTGCTGCACCGGCTCCACAGCAGTCGGTCTGGGACGCCTTCAAGAATCTCGATGAGTTCCAGGGGCAGGACGACTTGGCGATTGCTCGCCGCCTCTATGCCTCTATGGAGCGGGAGAAAGCCGCAACTCAAGCCCTCCAGCAGTACCAGCAGTACATCCCATACGCCCAGCAGTACCTCCAGAACCGAGAACCCTTTGAGCGATGGCTCGCCTCCCAGCGAGAGCAGCCCGCCGCCCAGCAGTCTGTCCAGAAGACCACTGCCGCAGAGGCGGTGAAGAAGTGGTGGAGCCCGCCGGAGGTCCGCGAGTCGTACAAGCAGTACCTCGTGAAAGACGAGAACGGGCGTGAGGTGATCTCTGCCGACGCCCCGCTCGACGCCAAGCACGCCCTGTACGAGTACCAGAAGTACAAGGCCGACTTCGCCCAGAAGTTCCTCACCAATCCGGAGGAAGCACTGGGGCCGATGATCCAGGAGATCGCCCAGCGTCAGGCCCAGCAGATCGTGGAGAGCCAGTTCCAGGAGGTGCAGCAGCACCAGTACGTCTCCGGACTGGAGAAGGAGAACGCCGACTGGCTGTACGAGGCGGACGGCAAGACGCCCACCGCTGAAGGTCTGGCGGCGCAGACGTACATCGAAGAAGCCTCTCGCATGGGCATCCAGAGTGCAGAGGCGAGGTGGGAATACGCCACTAAAATGATCGAGCGTGATTTGCTTGATCGACTGCGTGGCATGCAGTCGCAGAGCGCACAGCGAAGTGCGTTTGAGTCTGCTTTACCGCAGCAAATCGCACCTGCGATGCCTGCTGCTGCTGCGCCTGCGCCGACTGCCGATGCCGCAACTCAGGCACAGAAGGACATAGAGTTTCTTAGAAGGGAAGCGTCTCGCAATCCGAGTAGGGCTGCGGGGTCAAGCGACCCGAGAACACCGCAAGCACCTCTGACCTTTGAACAGCGTCTCGCTCGCCAACTGGCACGAGACGGCATCAACTGAAAGGTAAAGCGACATGGCGTCGAGCGTTGACTGGGCTCGTTCTATCGGAACTACGCTGACCCTGCACCTCAAGGAAGAGGAGCAGACGACCTTCCGCAAGTTCAAGGTCTTCGCTGCCCTCCAGGCGAACGGCAACGTCGCCATGAATCAGGGTGGTCGTGGCTTCGACTGGCAGGTTCGTTACCGCAACATCCCCGTGTCCACGTACACGGGCGAGTCGCCGCGAGTCTTCGCACGCCACGCGCTCTGGCAGCGAGCCAACCTCCCGTATCGGGGCTATTCGGTCACCGATCAGATCAGCAAGCGGGAGATGCTGGAGAATCGCGGTCAGGCCCAACTCATCGACGTGGCCGGGAAGATGACGAACCGGCTCACGGAGTCGATGCAGGAGCATCTCGCGAAGGAGGTGTTCATCGACGGTTACGCCAGCGGCAACGAGAATCGGTGGCATGGGCTTGAGTCCATGTTCGCCGTGAACGGGACGATCAACGTTGCCACTGGTGCCCAGCGGACTGCGAACGCCGCTGACCCCTTCGGCTTCCCGAACGACGAGTACGCCGGTCTGAAGACTGGTCTGGGTCAGTACGCTGGCTCGCAGTTGGCGACCGGCTCGTGGCCCCGAGTTCCGGCCGATCCGGAGTACGACTTCTGGTCGCCCATCGTGTGTAACTACACGAGCACGGCCTTCGGTGGTGCGACGGCGACCTGGAAGGATCAGTGCATCGAGGCGATCCGCGAGTCGGTCAACCACGCGAAGCGGAACGACACTCGCGAGAACCAGATCGACATGATCCTCCTGGATCGGTCGATGTACATCCAGTTCCTCAACCGACTGGACAGCCGCGAGCGGGCCATCGTGTCGAAGACCAACGGTCTGAAGTCCTACGGCTTCGGGGATGTGGTCGAAATCGACGGCATCGAAACCGCGAGCGACTACGCCGTGCCGCCGGGCGTGGGCTATGCCCTCTCCATCGGCAACATGGAGATGAAGGTGATGACCGGCAACCTGCTGGAAGCGGAGGGACCGTTCTACAACGAGGAACTTTCCGCGTACCGCTACGCCGTGTCGGTTCTCGCCAACATCAAGATGAAGTCGCCCCGCAACTTTGTGAAGTTCGCGGCCCTCGCCTGATCCTCAACAGCCACCAGAAGGAGAGTCCTCGCAGATGAGTACGCTGACTGCTGATCCCGGATTTGCTCGCGGCCAGACGCTTGGCGTCACCGTGACGCTGTACGAGGCCGAGAACGGCGACGGTTCGACGGTTGTGGGCGTCCGCAAGGTGTTCCGCGATGAAGACCCGAAGACCGGCGCTCTCAAGAGCAACCGGACGGTCGAGTGCATCGCCGTGAAGAACACGAGCGGCTCGGCCCTCCTGCCGGGTTCGGTCGCCAAGTTCAAGGACGCTGCCATCCTGTCCGAAGTGGACGGTCTGGCGACGACCTCGACGGCCCTCATGGGCATCGTGGACGAGTACCTCCCCGCTGCTGGCGTTGCCAACAACGAGGTGTTCTGGCTCGTGGTGCGTGGCCCCTCGACGGTGACGAAGACCTCGACCAGCGTTTCGGCTGGTGCCTCCTACGGCCTGTCGGCTACGGCTGGCTCGGCGGCGGCTCAGTCCACGAACCCGCTGCTCGGCTACGCCATCGAGACGAGTGCCACGACCTCCGGTCGGATCCTGGTTCGCACGAACGCTGGCTTCTGATTCGGTTCATCTCACGTCGCGACGTTGCGGGGCCGCAGGAGGGGAGGGACACCCACCTGCGGCCCCTGCTCTTTGTATAGGGAGTATCGACAGTGCCGCTTCCCAATGAACCTAGTCCGATGAGCCAGTTCGATCAGCCTGACCGGCAGGCGATCATGGCCCAGTTGCACACGGCGGGGCTGCTGGACTTTCCGGAGTTGGAGGACTTCAAGGCCAAGCGGGAGGTGGGTGCCGGTCGCGTTCCGGCCCCGAAGGACGGCATGGCACCGATGATCTCGTCGGTTCCGCAGGCAGACAGGTGAAGCATGGGAAAGACAGAGGACAGCATCCGCAGCCTGATCCCCAATCGCCCAGTGCGTGACTCGCAGGGCGGCAAGAAGTTCGTCGTGCGGGCGAAGGTGGGCGACGAGGAGCGGATCGTCCGCTTTGGCGACTCCTCGATGGGTCACTATCGGGAAGGCGGCAGCGATGGGGACGGTCACGGCGACGAGGGTCGTCGGGCCAACTTCAAGTCCCGCCACAACTGCGACGAGAAGAACGACAAACTCACGCCCGGCTGGTGGTCGTGTAACTGGAGTTGGTGACGCATGTCCGACAAGACCTGCACCGACTGCGGCCAGTCTTTTCCACTTTCCAGAAACCACTTCCGCGTCAAGAAGGACGGGTCGTGGGATCCCCGCTGCGTCATGTGCCGTGCGAAGGTGAATCGCGGCAAGAAGTTGAAGCAGAAGAAGCGGGACATGGCCGCAATCGAGGATGGTGCCCTCGACGCTTTCGCGAAGGCGGCTGGCAGGGGAGGGGAGAACATCCCGCACTCCAGCGAACTGCTGGAACGGCTGATGGAGTATTTCGGCGGATCCAACGGGTTCGCCGCCATGATGGTCAAGCAGTATTTCGACGCCCCTCCCGGTGGATCGCACCGCACGAAGTTGCTGGAGGGCATCGTCCGCCTTGTCACGAAGAACACCGAACTGGGCGGGGCGAAGAAGCCGCTGACTCAGTGGTCTGACGAGGAGTTGGAGTCCGAGTTGGATCAGCGTCTCAGCCGCATTGCCATGAGTATTGGTGGAGGTTTCCTCAATGTCGAAGTCACGCCGCAAACCCCCGCAGATTTCGCCGCTGCCGTCCGTCAAGCGATTGGGGTCGTTCCAGCAGAGCGAACTCAAGGAGATGCAGGCGGAGTTGGCGAGCCGCCGGATCGAGGCATTGCGGCTCTACCAGCCGACGCCCAAGCAGGAGGAAGTCCACCAGTCCCGGTCGAGCGAGATGCTGGTGCTGGGCGGTAACCGCTCCGGCAAGTCGCTCTGCACGTTCGTGGAGGACGCCCGTGCCGTCTGCGGGAAAGACCCGCACGGGAAGTACCCCGAGAAGGACGGCATCCTCGCCATCGTTGGCAAGGACTGGAAGCACATCGGCCTTGTGGTCTACCCCATGCTGTTCATGGCTGGGGCGTTCAAGATCATCAAGGACGAGAAGACCGGCGAGTGGCGGGCCTACAACCCGGCGACCGACGCTGCCCGTGAGCGTGAGGCAAAGCCTGCCCCGCCGCTGATTCCGCCACGCATGGTGGCGAAGAAGTCGTGGATTCTGAAGTCCGCTCGCTACATCCAGTCCTGCACGCTGACCAACGGCTGGCAAATCTACTTCTTCTCGTCGGAAGGAGAGCCGCCGCAGGGCTGGCAGGCGAACAGGGTCCACATCGACGAAGACGTAAACAACGGCGATGCGTGGGTTCCGGAAATGCAGGCCCGCCTCTCTGACCGTCGCGGTGTATTTGCGTGGTCGGCTATGCCGCACAGCAAGAACGACTCGCTCCAGTCGCTTGCGGAGCGGGCCGACAAGTTGGCGGAGGAGGGCGTCGAGAACCCGACCATCGTCAAGTTCCAACTCCGATTCCTCGACAACCCGCACATCCCGGACGACGAGAAGCGGAAGCGTATCGAAGGCTGGGCGGCACTGGGCGACGATGTGCTGCGGATGCGAAGTGAGGGCGAGTTCATCAGCGACTCGATCCTCTGCTACCCGACGTTCGCCATGCACGTTCACGGCTACGACCGGACGGAACTGGAGAACCTGACCGTCCCGAATGACTGGTGCCGGTACGCCGCCATCGACCCTGGCCACGCCGTAACGTCGGTGCTATTCGCCGCCGTGCCGCCCGACGAGTCGATGATGCTGATCTACGACCAACTCTACATCCGCAACTGCAACGCCATCGTCTTTGGCGAGAAGATGCAGGAGAAGTGCAAGGGCCAGAACTTCTACGCCTTCATCATCGACATGCACGGCGGTCGGCTCCGTGAGATCGGCTCCGGACGCCTGCCGGTGGAACTGTACACCGAGCAACTCAAGGCTCAGGGTGTTGCCAGCGAGACGACGGGGCACAGTTTCCTGGCGGGCTGCGACGACGTGCAGGCCCGTATGTCGGCCGTCCGGAACTACCTCCACATCCGCCCTGACGGCAGGCCCATGCTGCGGGTGCTGCGGAACGCCGTCCCCGACCTGGAGCGGGAACTCAAGCGGTACAAGCACAAGACCCAGTTGGTGGGCGGCACCTACGTCGTGACGGACCAGCCGAACACACGGGGGGAAGTCCACGCCTGCCAGTGTTTGGAGTACCTCTGTGCCTATCGACCTCGCTGGCACAAGCCTAAAGTCGATGTCGGTCCCGATCCCTGGTACGTCGATTGGGTGCGGAAACGCAAGAAGCGTCTCGCAGCCGAGTCCGACGAGTTCATCTTCTTAGGCCCACAGTCAGGAGCGAAGTATGGAAGCCGAATCCTTTAGCCCGCCGCAGGTCCGCGTCGGGGACAGCGTGTACTGGTATCACGACCCGCTGAACTGCAACGAGCCGACGCTCGGGTGGATCGTGGAGCGGCCCGGCGTCATGACGGTCAGCGTCCTCACCTTCTCCCCGAACACGGGATTCCTGGAGCGTCCGTCCGTGCGGCACAAGGACGATCCCGGCTTGCAGGAGCACTCCGAGTGGCGGCAGTGGGGCTGCTGGGACTTCACGCCGCAGTCTGCACAGATGCGAAAGATGGATGGCCTCGTGGCTCAGATCGCCAGCCTGACGGAACAGGTTGCCCTTGCAAGGAAGCAAAACGGTGGAACCAAGAACGGGTGAGGACGCTCTTCGCTCTCTAGCGACCGGGTGGCTCAAGAAGATCGAACTGTCTCTCAAGCACAAGCGTCCTTTCACGGAGGACGGCCGGGAGGCCATGTCGTTCTTTGACGGGCCGCACAACTGGTTCTGGAAGGACACCTACGCCCGCCACGAGTACGGCTACAACCGCACCATCGCCCCGCCTGCGTTCCGCATGCAGGTCAATCGCGTGTTTGAGGCGGTGAAGTTGTTTGGCAGCGTCATCTACCACCGCAATCCGGTGCGAACGGTGACGCCCGCCAAGTACCCGTTCGTCTCGCCGGAGGTGGTGGGTGTCGTGGACGAGCAGTCCATGATGGCGTACCAGCAGGCGGCACAGGACACGATCCAGCGGACGGAGATTCGCAAGATCGCCGCCCTGCTCATGGAGCGGTATCTGAACTACACGCCCAACGAACTCGACCTCAAGACGCACAGCCGTCGCGTCGTGGACGAGGCGATCATCAAGGGCATGGGCGTGTGGTGGACGGAAATGGTCACGCTGCCCGGCTCGGACATCGGGGTCATCGGGTCGTTCGCGGACAGCGTGGACAACTTCACGATGGACCCGGACGCCACAGAGATCGAGGACATTACGTGGTGTGCCCGGCGTTGCACGCACCCGATTGACGTGGTTGCACGCCAGTACGGCCTGGATCGCGATCAACTCAAGGGCCACCTGGACGGTGCCAAGCCGATTGACGGCGAAGGCGACAACCAAATCTTCACGGAGGAAGACCAGACCTACAAGGGACGCAAGGCTGGCAAGTCCAACGAACTGGTCACCTACTGGAAGATTTGGAGCAAGACGGGACTTGGCGACCGCCTCAAGGACACGCCGAAGGAACTGGTAGGCACCTTCGACGCCGTTGGCGACAACTGCTACATCGTCGTCTGCGAGGGCATCCCGCACCCACTCAACATGCCGCCTTCGGCACTGGAGGAGCAGGTCGATGAGGCGACCGGCATGCCTCCGGGACTGTTCCGTGCCGTGCAGTGGCCGATCCCGTTCTGGGCGGAGGCCAATGGCTGGCCGTTCGTGGCCCTCGACTTCCACCGCAAGCCGGGCTACGTGTGGCCGATCAGCCACATCAAGCCGGGCATCGGTGAACTGCGGTTCCTGAACTTCGCGATGTCGTTCATCGCCCAGCGTGTCGCCACCAGTTGCGAGACGCTGCTGGGCGTGAGCAAGGCGGCGGACCAGGACATCAAGGATCAAATCCTGTCGCAGTCGGAAAAGGGATTCAAGGTCGTGGAGATCAGCGAGACGCTCGGCCGGAGCGTCAACGACCTCATCTCGGTGTTCCAGTTGCCGGAGGTGTCGCCGGAGTTGTGGCGCATCGTGGACGCCGTTGCCCAGCAGTTCGACAAGCGAGTGGGCCTGACCGAACTCGCGTACGCTATGACCTCCAGCCAGATACGGAGTGCCACAGAGGCCAACGTGAAGGCGGAGCAACTGTCCGTGCGTCCGGACGACATGGCGAATCGGCTGGAAGACGCCATGAGCCTGCTGGCCCGTCGCGAGGCATTGGCGGCACGCTGGCTGCTGCGTCCGCAGGATGTGGATTCGATTGTCGGCCCGCTGGGTGCGGCTGCATGGGCACAGCACATCGCCAGCATGGACCCGGCGACGGTGGCCCGTGAGTTTGAGTACCGGGTTGAGGCTGGGTCGGCCCGCAAGCCGAACAAGGCCACCCGCGTCGAGCAGATGCAGGCGGCTCTCCAGACGCTTGGCCCGATCCTTCAAGGGCTGGTGCCGATGGGGATGGTGGACCCGCTGAACGCCCTGATTTCGGACTGGGCCGACAGCCTGGACATCGACGCCAAGCCGTACCTGCTGCCGCCGCCACCTCCTCCTCCGCCTCCTCCTGGCCCGCCTGGAATCCCTCCAGGCCCGCCTGCTGGGCCGGATGGCGCCGCACCCGATCAGCCGCCCCCGATGCCAGAAGGTCCGCCCCCGCAGGTGCCGCCCGAGATGCTGCCGTAGCGGGACAAGAACTTATAGACGCCATGAAGACCGACATCACACTTCCGCCCGAAATTGCCTCCGCTGGCTGGGAGGTGCAATCGCACTACCTGCGTCTCATTGAGGACGGGCAGACGGAGCGATTTGCCGCCATGTGTGCCCTACGTCAGCCTCCTGGCACGCGAGGCAGCGACCGGGCATTCATGCAGGGTCGCTATGGTGGCGAGTGGCTCAACAACATTCCCCGCAAGCAGGCGGACTGGCTGATTGGGCAAGCCCGCGCCGCCGGGATCAACACCACCGGCAAGTTCTACATGGGCGGCATCGCTGACAAGCGGGGCCACCTCGACCCGGAGGCGTGGGTGGACTCGACCGGCGACATTCTGCGGGTCGCCAAGAAGCGTGACCTGGAAGTTCACGGCATCGTGGACTACGTGCCGCCGGAAAAGGGTCCGCCGAAGGAAGTGGACATCAACCCCCGCATCCTGCGTGAGCATGTCCGCGAGGAGATGAAGAACAACCCGAAACTCAAGCGTGGCGAGGCCATCGAGAAGGTGAAAGACCGCATCGTGCCTCACTGGAAAAGGAAGAAGAAGTAATGCCGAACAAGATCGAGCGACTCAACTCCGTGACGGGCACGTTCGTCGCCACGAACAGTGCCAGCACCAGCCCCAAGATTCCGTTCGCTGCGGCGGGTGGTGGCGTGCTCATCGTGGACGCCGTGTCCAGTGCCACGACGATTACGTGGCACGTCGCCTTCGGCCCGGAACTGACGCCCGTCCCGCTCAATGCGGACGGCTCGGGTGTGACCACGACCATTGCGGCCAACAACGCCTACACGCTGCCGGATGCCCTGTTCGCGGCTCCGTTCATCGTGGCGGTGACGAACGCAGGCACGGCGACGTTCCGCGTGAGCGTGAAGGGCTGATTATCCGGTCACGCAGGGAGCGTCAATGTACTACTGCGGGCAGGATATTCTGGAATACCTGATGAACTCCGTTGGCGGCGGGGCTCAGGACAGCGAGCATCGCCTGCTGCGGGCCGCTGCACACCACGCCCACCGCGACGTGACGCACGCCCGCGACTGGAACTGGCACGTCACGACGGCCACGCTGACCACGCCCGACGCAGGCGGCGGTCCTGGCTTCACCTACACGCTGCCCGCCAACGTGCGGAACGTGGATTCCATCATTCCGCCCGTGACGAGTCCGTCGTCGGTGAAGTACGTCACGCCGATGGAGTGGGAGCGGCTGAACGTCGTGCTGCCGGAACTCAACTCGCCCATCCTGTGGACTGTCGTCAAGCATCCGACGATGTATGACCGCTGGGCCTTGAAGGTCGTTGGCGACCCGGACATCACGCAAACGCTGACCTACACCTACCGGCGGAAGCCCGCCCCGTTGCGGTACATGGGATACGAGGCGGCGAGCCGGAATGGGTCGCTGTCCACGACGGGGCTGGTGAAGCGATACGGCACGGCCACAGCCTTTCCGGAGGGGCCAGCGGGGATCAATCCGTTCACGGCCGAAGAGATTATCGGGGTCGCTGGAAGTCTGGTGGGCACGCCACCCGCGAACGCCAAGACCGTCGTGTCGGATTACCTCGACGTGAGCGACACCATGTTCACGGCCGTGCTGTCCGGTGCGGAGGTGTGGGTCGCCAAGATGCTGGGCAAGAACGTCGAGGGATCGCTGACCGTCTACGCCCGCGACCTGCGGATGGCGTTTGAGGCGGATGTGGTGGCCCCCGTCAGCGGCACCCGCCCCGATGGCATCGTCGTGAGCGGCCCGCGTTCGCTCGGGTACTACTCGCCATCTGGCGCAGACACGGGGGTGTAGTCATGGCGGAAGCGATGTGGGCAGGGCTGGTCACCAACGCCAGCCCGTATGCCATCCCTGCTGGCGCCGCCGTCGAGCAGACCAATATCGTCACGTCCACGCCGGGCCAACTCACCAGTCGCGGCGGCATGCGGCCAGTTTCATTCACGAGTGCGGCGCCGGAGATCCTTGACTGCTATCCGTACGTCTTCAGCAACGCCGTCAAACTGCTTGTCCTGGACGCCGCCGGGCAAGTGCAGGCGCTGTCCACGCCCGCGTACGGCACCGCTCTGTCGAGTCCCATTGACCCCGTGCTGTCGCCGTCCTCTGGGCAGGTGCAGAGCAGTTACACGGGCACGTTCTATGACCACGCAGGGGAGCCGCCCTCGTGACCGTCATTGCATCCGGCTTTAGTGCAACACGACCGATCTCTTGCGCACAGGGCCGCTACGGCGAAATGATTATCGCGCAAGGTGGTGGCGTGCAGCCGAAGCGATGGACTGGCTCGGGTACATCCACAAACGCTGGCATTGCGGCTCCAGCCAGCGCGCCGACGATCACGCTGAACACCACGAAGCGGTACTACGTCGCCCGAGCCGACGTTCACAAGCCCGGTGCCGTGTACAACGCCGCCCCGTCCGTGACGTTCACTGCCCCAACGTCACCTCCGACTGGCTATCGTGCGGCAAAGGCCCAGTCCTATCTCAATCAGTCTGTCGTGAGCGAACTGGTGGTGACGGACGGCGGCAAGCACTACCCGGCCCCGCCGCCCATCGTCCTCAGTGCTACGCACGGGACTGGTGCGGTGCTGACTCCGGTCATGGACGGCACGCCGCCTGCCGCCGACTCGATCACCCACTACGAGGTCATTCAGGGACCGCCTTTTGACGACGAGACGGACTACCTGCCAAATCAGCGCACCATTTGGGATACGTGGGGCGCCGTTGACATCCCGCTGACCAACGGGTCTGGCACCATCCCGCGAACCGTCTGGGTGTACCACAACGCCTGCGGACTGGGGCCGAGCAACCTCGCCAGTTACTATTCGATCTCCACGAACCTCGCCTACACCGTGAGCGGAGCCACTGGCACCGGCGGCATCGCTCGCGTGAACTTCTACGGGCAGCGCATCCTGTCCACCAACTGCACCGGCGGCACGGCCTTCGTGTTCTATGCCACGTCCTGCTTCGTGCGATCCGTGACCGCAAAGGCTTCCGGCACGGGCTACTCCACGACCGATCCAGTCACGATCACGATTGCTGCGGCGGGCACGCTCGACACGACCACCGGCAACATGACAACGACGGTGCCGTCGAGCAAGTCGCTCATCATCGAGGGCTACCCGCCGGGTCACGCCAAGAACACCTCGACGCCGCGATATGCCGTCAAGGAAATCCAGGTCACAAATGGTGGCAGCGGGTACGTGGTCGCCCCTGAGATCAAGATCACCTCGTCCTCCGGATTCGGGGCGTACGCGACCTGCACGGTTGCCAACGGCGCCATCACCGCTGTGACGCTTGAGTCTGGCGGCGGCGGCTACAAACTGCCGCCCGCCGTCACGGCCGTATCGGGAGGGGCAGAGGCGTTTGCCGTCGCCCGCCCTCACCTGCGTGGCAAGTACCAGTGCTACTACCGATACGTTGACAATACGCCCGCCTCCAGAGGTGGGCCAATCCCCAGCAACCTGTCGCCAGTGCGGGAGGTCGATGCTGGCGAGGGTGCGCAGTCGATGGCCTGGAGCGTGGCTGGGCCAAGCAACACAGATGGCCGCACGCTCACGGTGGAGTTGTGGCGAACGACTGGCGACCAAGCACTGATGCTCTATCGCGTCGGCACCGGGACATCGCTCACCGACGACCTAACCGACGACGAGGTGCGGAACCCGGATCGTGCCGGGTACGCCGCCATGCCCATCGTGCTGCCGAACGGCGACCTCAACGCCATGCGGTTCACGCCGCCGCCGAACGACAAGGCGACCGTCGTGCGATACCAGGACCGATTCTGGTACGGCGTGGACACGAGCGGCTCCGAGCCGAACTCGATCTACTTCTCGGAGGTGGACGAGCCGGAGAGCGTTCCGGACATCAACGAACTCGTGCTCCAGCAGAACGCTCGGGACGGTGACGCCATTACGGCCTTGATCCCGTTTGGCTCGTCCATGCTCATCATGCAGTCGCGGCACGCCTACTCGCTGTCCTACAGCAAGCAGCCGCTTCGGGACGCCGACGTGTCACCGATTGCCAATAGAGGCTGCTCCGGACAGCGGTGCTGGGACATCCATGCGGGCGTGTGCTACGTGCTGGATCAGTACGGCGTGTACTCGATCTCGCCACAGGGAGAGTTTGAAGACATCTCGTCACCGATCAACGACATCATCCGCACGCAAGTGGATTGGAGCCTATTTCGCAAGGGATGGAACTTCGTGCTCGTGGATGCCGTGCGCAAGGTCGTCCGCGTGTTCGTCGCGTTCAAGGCTGACGGCTCGACCGGATACCCGACCCGCGCCCTGTGCTACTCGATCAGCACAGGCACATGGTGGGTCGAGCGCTACCCGCACCGCATCTCGGCCGGAACGACTGTGCCGATGTCAAATGGCGATTACGGGTGCGTGTACGGAGCCACTGGCGGTGCGTTCTTGCTGGGCGAGGGGCATCTCGATGACGCTCGCGGTGCCATCTCCGCAGTCACGGTCACGAACAAGGGCGCAGGATACCGCACGCCGCCAACCGTGACCGTCTCTGGTGGCGTGGGCGGAGAACTCCAGGCCGCAATCAACGCCGATGGTCAGGTCAGCGGAATATGGATTCTGCATCAAGGGCACGGATACTCTAGCGGCTCTGTCACCATCTCGGCCCCCGACGATCCGAACTGTGCGGCACCCGTCCAGGCGACGGCCACGTTCACGGCATCTACCGGCTCGATGTTCCCGGTCTATCGGTACAAGACTGGCAACCGTGCGTTCCCCACAGACATGACCGCAAAGGGCGGTGGCTCCGTACAGCCTCGCGATGTCAGCCTGACCTACAAGCCGCAGTCCGCCAAGTGTGACATAGCCGCTAGGCTATATTACAACAACTCGCCGCATGCCCGGCCAAACGTCGCCAACCGCAATCGCGGCGTCGGCTTCTCTGCCAGCACGGTGGACGGTGCGTCCCGCCTGGACATGGCGGCTCAGGCCACGCGGACTGGGTACGACAGCGGCGTGGCGAAGGCCGTCTTTGCCAGCCGCAGCATCGACGACATCCAGTCATCGGATCGCCATGTGGCCGTCGAACTGATCGGCGCCCGCAAGAACACCGATCCTGTCATCGTCTACGCACTCGACGTGTACGGCACGGCGGCAGGAGGGTAGTCGCATGGCCGGGTTCAGCGAGCAGCGGCAGCAGTTGCGCAAGTCGCTTGTGGCGGCAGGTCTGTCCCCCGACGCTGCCACGCAGATCGCCAACATTCTGGGCAACAGCGTCCAGGAAATGCGGCACGCCGGTCCAGTGGAGATCGACAACACGCCCGCCGACCTGCGGATGGTCACGCCCGAGCAGAGGCGTTTGCGATTCCCGAATCTCGACTTTCGTCCTGGCGACCCCGACCATCGCCCAAAGCGGACGGCCGACTCGGAGGAGCGGCGGGAGAAGGAGCCAGAACCCAACGTCGTTCCGATCCTGGCACCACAGCAGACGAACGCCAACTTCCGCGTGGCTCCCGGCTCCATGACGGACGTGGCTGGAAACGGGCAGGCGGCACAGGTCAATGTTCGCAACGTCGTGGCAGGCCGACCTCCACAGGGGCTCCCGCTCACGATGCTGGACTCGCAGGCCAACCAGTTCGTCGGCAAGGCGCCCCGTGCGCAGGTTGGGCAGAACGACGGCACGGCCCGGCTCGACATCCAGGAGACAGGGCGGGAGGTGCTGTGGAACCTCCAGATGCTCAACCGTTCCGAGTACGACGTGGTGACGAAAGTCGAGTTCATCGACGGCAAGGGACTGGAGGTCACCTACGAGCGGATCAAGGCGTGGGATCAGCAGAAAGAGCGGGTCGATACGATTCCCGTCATTCCGCAGACCGTCGTGACCGAGATCGTTGAAGACAAGAAGGGGCTGCGTGGCCGGAGGCGGATCATCCCGGTCTTCTCCTCTCGTGGCGACAGCAACACCTACTTCAACACCTACCGCATCGGCACCTTCACTGGGGGCTGGCAGAGCGGCACCACCAAGTCCATCACGCAGGTGTGGCCGACATCAGGGCTGGCCGTCGATGTGATGAATCGGACGCAGGAGATCGCGAACACGGCGGGCACGAAGTACGTCCTGTTCGCCGCCCGCACAAAGGATGAGGTCACGCCCCCGCCCGCCAACCCACAAGACCCTGCCGCACAAGACACCCTGCGAGACGACCCGCATCCGATTGTCTCGCAGCCCCCTGCCTACAACGTCAACGGCGAGTTGATCGAGGGCGCTGCGAATGGCGTGCGAGAGCCAGAGGTGACGTACTACGCCATCGAGATTCAGCCTGCCACTGAATGCACGGCGTTCACGTCGCTCAACGGCAAGACCGTCGATGCACTCACGGGCTACAGTGCAGCAACGCCGTCTGCGCTGTCGTACACCACCTCCTCAGAGTCTGCGACCCCCTGCCTGAAGTGGAGGTCGCATCTCGTGACGGTAATAACGAACGTGGCACTGACGGCCTACGGCCTGGAGTTCTCTCGCAAGAACCTGTACGTGCTGGCGGAGGGCGATCCGATTGCAAATCTCATCGTCCCAGTTGACACCTGCCCTCCGACATCTCCAGGCGGGGGCGGTGGTGAAGGGAGCCCGTGACGACCATGCCGTTGTATCGCACTGCCAATGGGCTTTTGGTGGCTGGCGGAGAACTCGCGGCCTCGCAGAGTTGCTGCTGCGGAGGGTGTCCGCGCTGCATCATCAACGGCCAGATTGACTGCAACTACACGACCGAAGCGGAATGCGAGGAGTGTGTCACGACCACGTACTGCTACGACTACTATACGGGCGAGACATTTCCTATGCCGCTGGGAGGCTGTCCGTCCGGTTCTGAGGCCGCGTTTGAGGTTGTCGAAGGCCCATGCGGCACATGGACACCCAATCAGCCGTGCGGCCCATGTCCGTGCGACAGCGATAGCGATTGCCCGAACTTCCAGCAGCCGTGCGAGCAAATCTTTCCGGAGTCGCCTTACACCTGCTGCGACGGAGGCTGTACGGAGTGGGCATGCTATCCCGGCGCGCGGATCATTCTCAATTTCCGCAAAAAGGCTGGGTGCGCGTTCCTTCCGGACGTGGCTGAAGGAGAAGAGTTTGCGGTGACCATTTCTGGCGGCTTTTTGTATGGGTGCATTGAATCCTCCGTGCTGTCTGGCGCCCCGTGCTTGACGCAATGGACGCTTTCTCGCGGGTGTGTTGTGACCAACCTGACGTTCGACGCATCCGTCAACCAAGCGTGCCAGGACTGCTATGAGTTTCTCGGCTGGCAGTCGTGCCGACTCAACTGTGCTGGAGTGTGTGTATGAGTAACGTGGCGTCGGCGTCTTTGACCAAGTGCAAGTGCGTTCCGGACGGCCGGGCGTTCGCGTGCGTGTGCCCGTGCGGCATGCAGATGCGTGCCGATGTGCCGCACGTCTTTCACGCCTGCGGGATGGATCCGCAGCCGGTGGCGCAGCAAATGGCCGCTCTACCGCCTCCGGGCGGTCCCGGCACCGAACTCAAGAAACTCCTCCGGCTCGTCGGCATCACCGCCACGCCGACCTGCCCGTGCAACGCCCACGCCGTCCAGATGGACATCTGGGGGGCGGACGAGTGCCAGCAGCGGCTGGACGAGATCGTGGGCTGGCTGCGGGAGGAGGCGGGCCGCAGGCACCTGCCGTTCTCGGAAACCATCGCCCGACAGGTGGTACTCCTAGCCATCCGCCGGGCCAGAAAGACCGCCGCTCACTAGCCAATCTGCGGACATAAATCCGTAGAGAGGCTACGCATGGCGGCATTACGGCTCCCAGATTTGCTCACGCGCTACAGCGCCCCCAGCACGTCCTCGCAGTCCAGTTCCAGTGAGTCCTACGACTACAGCGGGCTGGACGACCTAACCAAGAAGCAGGACGCCATCGGGGCACTGCGGGACGCGAAGTTTGAGGCCAACTTCAGGGGCGACCCCAGTGCCGTCACGGCGGGCAACAAGGTCCGCGAACTCGTCAAGGCGGTTCGCTCCCACCTGCCGACCGCGACGGAGCGGGATCCTGGCCCGTCGCTGTCTCCGCTCGTGCGTGTGACCTCCCGCAGCAGCAGCAGCAGCAGCGACTTCGGTGGCGGCGGTTGGGAGGGCCAGCAGGAGCCGCAGGGCCGCAACGCGGGCGGGCAGCAAGGTCCGCCGCAACTCGCCCCGCTGCCGGTCAATCAAAAGCCACCAGCCGCCAAGCCCGCAGGCCCGCGCCCGCCTGCCGTCAAGCCTCCCATGAAAGACGCCCGGCTTCCCGGCATGGCCGAAGCAGCGATGCAGAGGCGGTTAGACGAACTGAACGCAGGTATCGACAGCGAGGCGGCGTTTGATGTCAGCGATGCCCCGCTTGTTCCGGACGGGGTTGATCGTCGGTTTCGCTTCCCAATGGCGTAAGGAGTCTCGTGATGTACGCAGGGTCGGCTTACGGATTCAACTCGGGCGGATCCTCGCGTCAAGAGGCGTACAACTACAACCCCGTGACCGAGCAGTTGGCTCGGAACCAGCAGATGCAGGCGTACCAGCAGTCGCCTGACTATCAGCGTGAGATGTACGAGCGCGGCCTCCAGCAGCAGGAGCAGCAGCGCCGCATGTACGACTCGCAGACGGCCCGGCAGTCGCAAGAGCGCAAGTACGGCGTCCTCGACGGCCTGATGAAGAAGATCGGGCAGGGCGACGGGGCGGGGATGCAGTCGTGGGGGTTCAGCGTCGGCAAGGGCGGCACCACGAGGTACTAAGCCGTGAACGCCATCGGATTCAATCCCGGCTCCAGGCTGCTGTCTGGTCTGTCCAGCAAGGCGAGTCCGCTTGCGAAGGGACAGGCCATGCAGGCTGCGTCCGCCCTGAACATGGATCGGGAGCAGAAGAACCAGGACTTCGCCCTCAAGCAGATGCAGGACGAGAGCCAGCAGCGGCTTGCTTCGGCCCGCAATTCCGCCCAGCAGTCCGCGAACGCCTCTCAGGAGCGGCTCGCCGCAGGTGCCGCCCAGAACCGCTCGGCCGTGTTCGACATGGGCATGGGCTTTGACTACGCCGCCATGCAGAAGCGGCGGAATCTGAATCTTCAGCAGGCTCTCCTCAATGGCATGGCGAGGGACTTCTGATGGCCGTTGGCCTCGATCCATCTCTGCCCAAGAGCAGCCCGCCTGCGTTGCGGCAGAAGCCGCAGGCGCCCATGCGGGCGAACGCTCCGCAGTACCCCATGCGGCCTCCGGCGATTGCTGACTCGGCCGTGCAGGCTGCGGTCAACAACCAGATGGCGGCAGGCTACGGCGCTCGCGAGTCCGCACTGGCGGACCAGGACCGTCGTGGCATCTCTCGCGGCAAGGGCCAGCAGTACGCCGCCCAGATGGCACAGGACGCAGCGGACGCAAAGGCCAGCGCTGGTGCCGTGCAGACGGAGATGGCGGCAGCGAACGCCAATGCCGTCGCTCGCCAGACAGCCGACAGCACGCAGGCCAATGAGCGACTTGCCAACGCAGGACTGCTGGAGGGTCTTCGCAATACGCAAGCGATGGAGCAACAGCAACGACGCGGATGGCAACAGGACTTGTACGAGGCTATCCGCAGGGGGCAGTTCGGTTTAGACCAGCAGCAACTCGACTACACGCCGCTACTTGGAAGGCTTTTTGAATGAAGGAGCAAGGCATGGACGCCGCTGAACTCGATCTGGAAGACCTGCCGCCGAAGGCGCTTCGCAAACTCATCAAGAGCATGCTGGCGAAGGCCGGGAAGAAGCCGGAAGGCAAAGACGCCGAGAAGTCGGACGAGGAGCGTGAGGCGCTCACTGATCTGCACGAGCAGACCAATGGCAAGCCCGCACCGATCCCGGTGACGAAGGACGACCTGCCTCCGGAACTCTCGCAGGACGACGAGGACGACGAGTCGGACGACGACGGCGAGGACGACGAGAAGCCCTCCCAGAAGAAGGGCAAGTAATGGCGTCTCCATCGGCACTGCGGCTGCGTCAACTCCAGCAGGCGGCGAAGGATGCCGCTGCCCGTGCTGCCATGCAGGAGGCTGCGCTGGTAGCCGGTCGGCAGCGGAGTCTCCCGAAGCCTCGTGCCGTGCCGGTGGAAGGCGCTCCGATGTACCTGGAGCCGTCTGCGGGCGAGGTGCCGCGTGGGCCGGTGGGCGTTGGCACGACTGACACCCCGCCGCTGCCCGCCGATGACGTGCTGCGGTTCAGCGAGATCGACCCGGAAGACGTGCCGGGCATGTACGAACTGCTGCGAAAGTTGGGCAACGAAGGCCCGAACGCCCTGCTGCCGGAGGAAGTGCTGGCCCTGACGAGAGCCGGTGCCGACCTCGACCTCGTAATGGCTGGGCCGATCCCGCAGGCACAGGTGCAGGCGATTCTCCGCAAGGTTGCAAACGGACTCCCGCTGACTCCGCAAGAGATCGCTGGCCTGCGTCGGACTACGGGTACTCCGGAGTTTACTGGCTCATCTACCTCCCCGTCTCCGGAGGTCGCTCCGGCGGTGTCGGGCCGACGCCCGTTTGCGCAGCAGGGCGCTGGCGGGCCGCTCGTGGGCGAAGACGGCAGCGTTGTGGTGCCACTGGAAGAAAACACCGACCTATTCAAGTACCCAGACGGCACCATCGTAGACGTTGAAGGCAACGTCGTCGGATCTGCTCCTGGCGACCTGACGGACGTGTCGTCGATGGCGGATGACCTGGAGAACTCTGCCACTCCAATCGACACCGACGCGACCGATCCGTCCAACAACCTCACGCCGAACTTCGTCCGCCAAAACAAGGTGGACAGTCTTGCCGAGCGCATCCGGCAGGCCACTGCTCGCGCGAACGACGAGCCGATTGCTGGCCTTGCGCGACTCCAGAAGGAAGTGACCTCCCTCAGCCCCGCCGAACTAGAGGCGTTGCGTTCGCACCCAATGCTGGCAGAGGGCATTGAGTCCGTTGCCGCCAAGCGAAACCCAGAGGCCCGACAGGCAGCGATTGCCAACGCTCAGGCTCGCCTCGACTCGCTTGCTCAGATGGCTGAAGTGCGTGCTTCCGACCGGGCTGCTGGGCAGTTGCGTGCCGCTGCCGCCGCACGCGAGACGGCGGCTGCACCGCGACCGGCAGCGGCGGATGGCCCTGCGGCTGCGGCTGACGTTACTGCGGCCCGGCAACTGCTAGAGGAGTCGCTTCCGGAAGGCGACTGGAACTCGCTGACTGCTGCCTTCAACGCCCTGCCCGCCGAACGCAAGGCTGCTGTGCTGGCACGCATGCCTTCGTCCCGTTCGCTGGCAAGCATGCTGGACACCAGCACTGGCGAGCCGACGTTCACGCCAAATGCACAAGCCCAGTTGTCTCGGGGAGTCAACGAGGTCGAGGACGCACTGATTCGGCTGGATGCTGCCATGCGTTCCGGCGACGAGGAGGCGATCACGGCGGCTCGCGACACCGTGATGGACATCCAGACGCGGCCCATGCCTGAAGAAGAGCGCACGGCGATGCTGGACGCCGCAAAGCAGTCGTTCTTGCAGCGACGGCAAACCGCTTCTGAACTCCGCAATGCAATCATCGGAACTGACCCGATGTACGTTTCCGAGCAGGAGCGGGCACTTGGAGCGGCTGTACTTCCTGCCCCGCGACCTGGAATCGCTCCTGGATCGCGCACTCCCATCGTGGCGACCGGCGAGGTCGAGCGGGCCGACATGCCGTCGGCGCTTGACGAGGCGGTGGCGGTCGCCCGAGATCGCGAGGAGATGCTCGGCAAGCGCGTTGCTGGCGGCGGGCTGACGGAGGCACAGCGGAAACTGATCTTTGAGGGCAAGACTACGCCGCTGGCATTCAAGGGCGACGACACTGCGAATCCCCTTGAGGTGCGGCCGAGCCGCGAGCGGCTGCCCGACACCGATGACGAGAATGCGATTCGGGCCGCACAGGAGGCGGATGCGAACCTCAAGGCCGCTCTTGAGGAAATGCAGAAGGCCGAAGGCGCTCCAGCACTCGCCCGCGCCCAAAAGAAGGTGGAGGAGGCGCAGCGTGCAATCGACAAGGCATACCCGCCGCGACTCGTGCATCAAGCCACTGGCCGCGTGAGGAGCGTGCCACGAGGCATGACTTCTGCCGACGTGCCGAAGGGGTGGGTGATGGAGCGTGGGCGTGCTGCACGTCCCGACAGCAGCCTCGCCCGAGAGAGCATTCAGTCGGTGCGTGATAATTTCATCCTCACGGTCGTCGGTGGACGCCCGAAGGTTGAGTCGAACATCGACAGGGCCAGCGTCGATCTGTCGCCCAGTGAGCGCGCAGTCATGAACGACGACATGCGCCGCAGTCTCGGGGAGTCCTTCGCAACCGATGATGTTATCCCGGAGTCTCCGGATGACGACATCGTGCCGCTTGGCAAGCAGGGCAAGCGTGGCCGCATGGGAAGCACGCAGCAGCAGAGCCGCGTGCAGGGCGCATTGCGTGGCCTGTACGGCACCCACAATCCTCTGGGACTTGCCACGCCCGGCGAAGGCCCGGAGTTGGGTCCGTTCCCGGTGTTCCGCACTGCCGAAGAAGCCGCCGACGATTTGCTGGCTGGGCAGACTGTCTTCAAGCCCGGCACGGCGTCGTACGACTACGCCCGCGAGAAACTCGCCAACGCTATCAACGACTACTACGGACCCAACAGCCTGAACACCTCCAGTCGCTCCGCCACCGGCCAGCAACTTGCGCAGGAGCAGAATGTCGGGATGCCTGTTGCCAACGACGGGGTGCGCGACGGCACAACGCAAGCGCCTTCTCAGGTGCCTGCCGTGCAGAACACATGGCCGGAAGGGAGCATGCGGCAGTTGGCAGCGAGCGGTCCTGGACCCGCCAGAACAAACACGGCTGGTGCCGCACCGACGCCAGAGCGCGACCCGTACGTTTCGGCCGCAGACTCCCCCGACCTCTCCAAGTTTCCGTCTCGTAGACGCAGCCAGTCTGTGACCTCCGCCGACCTGGAAGCCGAGCGTTTCCCTGACGAAGATGGCAAGCCGATTCGCGGCAACAAGCCGTCTGGTCGCCGCAAGCCAGCCACCGCCGAAGACGCCAAACTGGACGCCTCCGACACCGACATCACGGATATGACGGGCGATCCTACGCCATCCGCTCCTGGCAATCGCGACGAAATCCTGGCCGAGATCGACCAAGAGGGGCAGGCGGTCTTCGACCAGACCTACCGGAACTACCTCGACATGGGCGAGAGCGAGGACGAGGCGAAAGCCTATGCCCGCGATGCCAGCAGCAAGTACATCGAGGAGCAAAGGCAGGCACGCATCAAGCCAATGGCTGGCGATCCTTCCCCAGCCGATGCGGCACCGGCGAAGCCTGCTGGGCGTGGTCGCGGTGGGAAGCGGAAGAACACGCAGCAGCCTGCTGACGCTGACAGCGGCGCGACGCAGCAGTCCGCTTCTTCAAGCGACCAAATCGACACCGCGTCGGGCGACGGCTCCAGGCCCGTCACGCTGGCCGACGAAGACCAGATGGATCTCCCGGCGGCAGCGGACGA
>Ga0315903_10002833_pt1 | contig 24824 bp, 39 predicted proteins | sample LakEriMetagenome_7_FD_203524 | JGI IMG/M metagenome (GOLD analysis project Ga0315903, IMG submission 203524) | Freshwater fungal communities from buoy surface, Lake Erie, Ohio, United States - Buoy 2 MA119 | ecosystem: Environmental > Aquatic > Freshwater > Lake | place: USA: Lake Erie, Ohio... | reverse complement strand
GTGAAGAACTGTCTTCTAATTTCGGGAAACGGTGATTCGTAAAACTCTTGGTATCTACAAAATAACATTGACCTATCGTAGTTATCTTTAACTACAACGGCATATATGAATGGTTTTATTTCTTCTACGTGTCCTGTTACGACAGGGTTATTTATTACCATTTAAAAACTCATTGGTTAAGGAATCTGTTTTTATATCATCAATATTCATCATTTCCACTTTTTTATTTTCATTCCTCAATCTATTGATTTCTCTTCTTTGGAAATAACACAGTAACAATAACGCGAGTGCTCCCACCATTGTGAGATTCTTCTGATTCTTTTTTAAAAATTCTATCATAAATTAAAATTCTGGTTCGGTGTGGTTTTTATTTTCTTCGTCTTCATCCCATGAAAGAAAATCTTCACCTTTGTAATTGGGGTGGTTCTTATGCATGTAATCAATACCTCGTACCCAAAAGTATGAGACAACTGCGAGAACAGGTAGCATCATTAAAAATAACCAAAAGTGACTCATTTCTTATTTTTTTTCCAAGACTTCTCAAATTCTTCGGCAAATTCTTTTTTTACTTGCTCAACCGATTTGATTATTCTTCCTTTATTATCGACTATGTTACCTTCTTTATCAAGAAGATTACCTTCTTCATCCATCAATGGTGCGGTTTTAAGAGCGAATATAAATATAACTATCGCCAATACCGCAAAACCTAAAAAGTAGTAGAGTGCTGTCATAATGTAAAGTATTTTGATTTCCAAAATTGGTACCACTTTCTTTTTTGTACCGGTTTACATTGAGAAAATGGATTATCACCGAAGTTCACTCTTCCTAAATATCTTGATGAAAGAACGTTTAGAAATATTTCATGGTACTCAACCGGAATTGAGTTAAAATCTGCTGTTATATCAACACGAAGTTGTACGGGTCCGTTATTATGTTGGACCACCAATGTTTCATGTAAACTAACTACTGTGGATGCTTTTATATCAATCCATCCTGTCCCATATCCAATTTCCATTTGATTCTCATTATTGGGGTTAATTACAGTCATCGGTTCTTCGTTGTTTGATGTAACTTCTTCTTTTTTACTCCGTCTCGTGCGAGAGGTATCGGTCGAATTCTTTGTAGGCTTTGGGGTCATACTCTTTTAAATGGTCAATGGTTAATTCATAACGTCCAACCTCAACTTTGTTGATGAACAATTCATCTTTGAGGCTATCTTTCTCTGATTCTACTTTGGATAATTCATTTTCTAAATTGGTAATCTTTGTCTTATTGACAATGTTTTGATTTACCGCATAGATTAGTGATAAACATGTGATTACAACGTAAACCCTGATGTCTTTTAAAAATTTCATAGAATTGTTTTTAGAATACCTCCTCAGCTATTCCAAGTATTTCGGCAATACATAACAGAGCAGCTGCACCGGTAAAGTTTAATGTAAAGAGACAATAACATGCCCCTATTCTTATACCCGACTTCATAAGACTAATTCTGAAGTGGACATTTGTTTTTGATTCTTTTTCCTGCATAGTTAAAATGTAATTAAAATTTTTCTTTTTTCCAAATTGATAACAAAACTATATCATATAAAACAATAAAACAAATATTTTTTAGAATATCTTAAATAAAATCGAATTTTTCTTTTTTAATTTCTAATACGGGATATGATTCCATCCTTTTGTTTAAGATTTCAACAGATTTGTTAAACAGTTTATCAACTGGTGTATTGGCTTTACCATATGACTGTGATAGTTTTCCTTTGCGGTATTGTAAGTTTATAGACTTACGACCGCTAGTTAGTGAAATGTAAACATATGATAATGCGGTAACAAATTGTTTGGACATGCAGTTCTTCATATTGAATCCTTCGGTAATAAAATCGTCTTCTGTTTTAAGAACTCTAACATTGAAAACTTCTTCATCCACTACTATATCTTCTTCAATAGTTTTAATAAATTCATCAGGTAAAGAAACTCTAACTCTATAACCCTTTTTAAAATAATTTTTAAAACTATCCCATTGTTTAAACAACATTTCAAATCCCTCATCATTCTTCGCTTTGAATCTTACATCCATATTTTTACCGGATAAGAATTCTCTTATGGTCAATAATTCATTTATGGAACTAATCAATGAGTTAGTTTGAAGTCCACTCTTTTCCCAATTATTGAACAATGATACCATGAATTGTTTTTCTGATTCATTTTTAAGTGTGTGGTACCTGTTATTTGGTGTTCTAATATCACAACAGTGGTCAACCCAAGGAATTAGTTTCAAATAATCAATATAGTTCTCACCAAACAAACGACATATGTAACTGAGTGTTTTAATATTGATATCCTTATCGGATGATTTATTTATTTCACCAATGAGATACTTTGTTTTTATTCCATATGAATCTAACACTGCGGGGATAAACTTATAATCATTCTGCTTTAACCATTTTGGTTTTGGGTAATCGTGTTGGAGTGAGTAGTAAACTGAGTCGTGACCCTTGATTCCTTTTTTATCTAAATGAAAATCAACAATTAAATCATAGAACGGATTAATATTGGATTTGTTAATGTAATCTTTATTCTTCAAATGTTCATTAGTTATGAGTGGTTGAATTCTTTTAATCAGATGATTGAACACTTCATTATTCATTCTCTTATATCGAACCCCCCAATATCCCGTTCTCTTTTCTCCTTTTAAAAATCCTTGGTCAGTCAAATCGAGAAAGATATCAAACTTGTTTTTACCTCGTTTACTTTTATTTTTTATTGGTTCTAAGTCAGCGGATTCATTTAGTAATTGGTAGTAACAGTTAAAGTCGCCATTCTTTAATTTTAAATGGAAACCGTGTGATATTAAAAGTTTTTTTCTTTTACCGAATCTTCTGTAATCAAAAGAAAATTCGGATTGAAAGTGAATCTCATCCTGAGTTTCATAAAGTATAACCTCGCAGATATTTTCGAGTCCACTCTTTCTTTCTTTTTTAACCTGTCTGTGGTTAATTACTAAGTCCATATACAAAATATATATGGACCAGATGTTATTCTGTAGTCTTAAAATCCAAAAGGGTCTTCTATGATGTTTTGACCACCTTGTGTTTGTGGAATGGGTACTTCTTTACCATTAATTTTAACCCTAACTTTTTTAATATCAATGTGGTCAAGCATCCTTGAATATCGTAAATTCTTGATTCTATCTGAAACTATCCGAAGTGCTTTGTTGAAAAAGTCGGGTGGTATTCGATTACAGAAATGTCTCTCTTGGATTACATCACCTGTCTTCTTATCGTACTCGCATGTCACCCTATCCTTACCGCCATCAAATCTGATTGAAACAATCATCGATGTTGTTTTATTTGCATAGGTGGCAACACAGTGGTGCATGAACGCTCCTTCTTCAGAGTATTCCTCATCTCGTTTAAGAATGGTTGGAATAAATTGGTAAACTTTTCCTTCAAATTCATATTCGATTGGTGATTCAATCTTTCTAACCGTTCTATTGTCGTAAACATATTCTTGTGACCAACCCTTTTTAATTGTGGATATGAGTTTCGTTAGTTCCAAGTGTTCGGTATGGAACTCGTCATAGTTTGTTGCCCTCATTTTAAATGACGGGTCATATTCCCTCAGTTTGGTCGCCATATCAATATGGTCCCTAAACAAACCATATAAACCACTAACGGCTCTCAATGGTGTTGATGCGGTACTATCAGGTTTAATTAATGAGTTGGTAATCTTAATAATGTTTTCTTTCTCGTCATCATCAAGATTATATACTGTTATTCTCCTACGTTCATTTATTGGTCCCGCAGAAACATACGAAGCATCTTTCTTTTGAAATAATTTTAAAACATTTTCATTTAGATTTCCGAAGTATTTGTTAAAGTCCTTACCAAAAAAAGATGCAAAATGTTTTAACTCGCTAATATCAATCAAAGGATTTTCATGAACTAATTTGTTGAGTAGTTTAGATTTAATGCCGTAACTATCAAGAATCGACATAATTAATTTCCTCTTATTCTTTTTAAGATATCTTTCACCGGGATATTGTAAACGAATAAAATCGTAATAGTTGTTGGGTACTTTAATTTGTTTCTTCCCAACGAAAAATTCAATAAAGAATCTCAGTAGTTCATTTCTTTCCTGATTATTACCTAAATCATTGATGGATGATGGGTCCTTACCGAGTTGCTCGAGAATACATTTAACAAACTTACCATCGTCTATTTCTTTAATGAACTCAAAGTAATGAGTATCGTTTTTATTGACTGTGTTTTTGAAATTAAAGAAGTTATTTGATACAATTATTCTTTCAATAAGAGCAAACAAGTTTTTTCTAAATCGAGTACTTGGTTTACCTCTATGTACATTTGTTTCACCAACCGTAAAATTACCGGTGACCATATCAAATGTTAAACTTTCCGAATGATATTTCTTCTTAAAGTATTTTTTATTAAATCCACGATACCTTGTTGTTTTAGCCGCTTTACAAACCAATTTACCATTTTCTAATTTAACAGTTCTGTCTATTGTGACAACTGTTATTGATGAGAATGGTCGACCATAATGTTTTTTTATGTGTCTGTCATCTGTAGTCAAAAAGTTACCTTCTCTGAAACCATTGAACATCATTATAGGTATTCTTGTACCTGACTTAGCGTCATCCTCAAGGTAGAAACTTTGAGTACGCTGTTTTCCCTTCTTTGGATATAAAACCATCTCGGCAAGACTCGTGTCTAATGGTCGTTTAGTTTGGGATAAAACTTTAATGGGGATATCGAAGACTTTATCGAGAGAGTCAAATAAGTCTGAATCAGCATCTGTAAAATTCTGATTCCCTAATTGTACATAGGATTTCGAATATCTTCCCCTTTCATCTAATGTGCAGTAATCCTTGGCAACTGATATAATCGCATAATTAAAACGTTGGTGTAATAGTTCCATATTAAATCGTTATTCGGTTTTCAAATATACAAATTTTTTTAAATATACTTCTATTTATTGAGAAATATAATTATGGGAGCTAAAAGTTCAAAAGGTAATTCTAACTCAGTGAAAATCAGTTTTGGTAAAAAGGGAACTGGTAAAGCTAAAAAATCGTTTAACAAACACGATAAGAAAGAGAAGAATTACAGAGGTCAGGGCGGTCGTCGTTGACTCACTGAAACATCTGTAATAGGTAATAAGATAACTTATAACCTGTAAACGCACCTAGTGCCGATGGTATTGGGAACACTATCATTTTACCCAAATCGGTCACGTACTTCGGTCGGTTTACAATCCGTCCCATGAAGTAATAATAGATTATATAACCAATAAGAACAGCAATATCAGTTCGGGTGGCAATGAATACAACCAACGTTGCGCCTATAAACCCAAATGTGAAGTTGTCCCGTATACCTTCCCAAATTTCATAAGTTGTGGCATTTTTATACTCCTTTACTATCTTATTAAATTGTACTTTTTGTTTTCGTAAAACTTTGTCCATTAACTATTTTTTGTTGACCTTATATAAATTGTGATTCCCGCGGGTCCTGCGGTGATATCGTATGTGTTAAATCTATTATCTAACGCATAACCGAAATCCCCGAACTTAAATATGATTACATCTTTACCCTCAAATGTTGCATGAATTGCATTGGTGTAGTAATCAATACTTAGATGTTTAATATGTCCTAACTTCCATGAGTTTCTAAATTCTTCAACCAGCTCTTCGGGTGATATATAAAGTATCATTAATCAATATTGAAATCTCCATGTAAGTATTCTTGATACTTAACCTTAATCATGTGTGAATAGTGTTCTTCTCTGGTGTGTCGTTGAATTGTCTCAACAACAGCATCGGCATGTTCTTGTCCAAACTTTTCCACCATCTCGGTATAATCGTCTGTGTTCTCAAAGTTCAATAGATTATCAACAACCTCATAAACTTTGGTTGATGCCAATGGTTCGAAATCCTCAAATAATAATTTTAAATCGCTCATATAATTCTTTTATTTATTTCATGTAGAACTTCAACACTATCGAATCTTGGTGAATAGATGTAATCCCATAATGTTGCTCGTTTATTAAAAGGATGTGGTTGACTCTTCGCCCATTTCTTACCCCACTCAAAATCATTTACTGACCAAGTCAATTTCCTATTTGGTTTCTTTACAAATAATCTTCTAAAAAATAATAATAACCACATACTAATAAATATCAATTACTTAACGGTGCTTTTATTGTGGGGTGTGATTGGTAGTTAACCAACTCAAAACAATCTGGACGATATCCCATAAGTTTTTCAGCGAAACTTTTCTTACCCATCTTCTCCTTCACATTTTCGTGGAGATACCAGTTTCTTTCAGTAATGTTTACCGATGGTAAACCATAGGAGTCCCTGTTTATCTGTTCCTTTGCTTGTTCAGTATGATTTGAATACAAATGAACATCACCTAAGTTACCAACCAACTCATCGGGAATCATATTAACCTCTTTGGCGATGATTGATAGTAGTAAACCATAAGATGCAATATTAAATGGTAGACCTAAGAATGTGTCTACTGAACGTTGATTCCACATTAAAGAGATTGCTCGTTTAGGAACTCTTAAACTATCCATGTGAACATCGTGATAATCACTACTTTGATTTAAAGGGTCTTTTGTTGAGTTATAATAATCAATCCTTTCATCTAAGTTCAACTCTCTTGTATAAACTTGAAATCCATAATGACAGGGTGGAAGAACCATTTGGTCTAATTCACCTACATTCCAAGCTGAAACCATTAATCGTCTTGAGTCTGGATTTGTTTTAAGGTCGTTGATTAGGTTTGTGATTTGGTCTATTCGAACATCGTTGTATCTGTACCCAAAGTTACCATCATTCAAACTTTCAAATTGTTTGGTATTCCAATTTCTCCATTGTGCACCATAAATTGGTCCTAACTCACCCCAAGTCTTGGCAAACTCCGAATCAGTTTTAATTAACTTAATGAACTCTTCTTTAGTTAGTATTGTTAGGTCGTCCGGGTTACTGAATAACTTTTCAGTATGTGATTGTGACCCAACAATATCTCCATTCATATATCCTTCTACAACAGTTTTTGCATATTTGGTGTAATTTTTATATGCGTCACCATCCCAAATATGACAATCGTAATCCAATAAGAATTTAATATTGGTATCACCACGAAGAAACCATAACAATTCCGCAACCATGGTTTTCCATGCCATCTTCTTTGTTGTGAGAAGTGGAAACCCCTCACTCATCTTATGTCTTATCTGACGACCGAATACTGAAATGGTTCCAGTACCCGTTCTATCTTTTTTCTCAACACCGTTATCCAAAATATCTTGGAGTAATTCCTGATACCTTTTATCTATATTATTCATCATTCAAACGTTTGTATTCTTGCGTCAACCTCTTTTAATTCGGACCAAGTTCCAAGATATGTTACCGCCCTTACTTTACGGTTATCAATCCAAACATACTCTTGTCCGTCTTTGATTCTTGGTTTGTCCATTACCAATCCATGGTATTTGAAACCTTTTTCTTTTAACCAAGTTTCGGTAACTATTCTGTCTTTACCTTCTCTTGCGGTGAAGAAGGTTATTATGTTACCTTCATCGTACCACTTGTTTATTATTTTAAGTGCTTCGGGATATTCACTCGCCGTTGGGTAAAGATGACTCTCTTCATTTTTAATGTCATCACAAATCGTCCCGTCAATGTCTATTAAAAATACTTTATTCATAACCTAATTGAAACTGTACACCAATCATAAGGGTAAACCACCGAAAAGTAAATCCCCAAGATGGCGAATAAACACCTGTTTCTAAAAAAGTTTCTTTATTGTAAAAGAAAACAAAGGTTGGAATAATAAACCAATGATGTCTTTTGTTATAGATAAAAAAATCTTTAATCCATACTTTCTTCGGTTTCTTCTCCATTGGTCTTTAATTCTTTAAGTTTATTAATGCACTTGAATATACAGTATGATTCATCCATGTCGAACGCACCTTCTTTGTTTGCATGTGAAAGTGCTAAATCGATAATTGTTATTGCTTGACCGGGGTCAATCTCCTCCAACCAATCAATCAAATCTTCTTTATCATCGTACTCAAACGCTTGTCCAAATAAATGTGGCATATAAATTCCTGTGTTTAATTCAATTATATGAAAAATATCCCAAAATTCCAAATAATTATAGATATGGTTTTAATAAACGATAAACAATTTCCCGCAGAGTATCTATCAAGTCCTGAGGAGATACAAAGAGGTATGATGGGTAGAGATTCACTTGACGGTTGTATGGTATTCAAAATGGGTACAGGACACCATTCATTTTGGATGAAAAACTGTCTTATACCCTTAGATATTGTTTTTGTTAATAAGAATAGAATATCAAGAATCCACCACGACTGTCAACCATCAGGTAGGGAACTAAATCCAACAAGATACACCGGTATCGGTGACCACGTTATCGAATTCCCTTCAGGTACCTGTCAAGGTTGGAAGGTTGGGGATAGAGTTAACCTTTATCTTGGTACTCCACAAAACCCTGCGGAATAAAGTCGTAGGTAACTTTAGGTTTTACTTTCTCGAACACCCAAAAATATGAATGGTATTTTCTTGCGTGGTGTTGTCTTGACCACTTGGTTCCGTTGAACGCATTTACTCTAATGTTGGATGTTAAGATGAACATATCTCTTGGGTAGAATCCAAGTGAGTATGCCATGTTCATTACCATCACGTGACTAAAGTATTGTTTACCTCCTGACACCGTATCTTGACATTTCATCACCACAAATCCACCATCTTGACATAATCTATATAACTCCTTTAAAGTGTTATAATAATTCGATTTCAAGTCATCGTAGGTACCATAACCTTCGAATCGTTTAGCCATAATAGAACTACCCTCTTTATTGTTTTTGTAACCAGCACCACTACCAACAATAATGAATGGAGGGTCGTACATGATATTTTTCATGGAACCACTCTCAAATGGTAAATCCTCTGAATTTGCTTCAAGTACATGGTCATAATGAGGATATAGGTCCGTCTTATGAATGGGGTCCGGTAAACCCTTCCAAAAGTTCCCCTTAGAGTATGTACAATCTAAATCAAATTGCTCGATACCATACAAATGCATGATGTTCGTAATAGCTTCTTGGTTTGAGCTATACACGCTCTTTACCATTTTAAAATCTTTATCCATCGTTAGTTATTTATCGAATTTATAAAAATATAAAGAAAGTTTTTCAAAAAACCAAATTACTCTTCAAGATGTCTCAAAAATTGGTTATCATTAGATAGTACTTTACAATAAGTCATATAATTATAATTAAAAATATCTAAAATTATGGGATGCGGATGTAAAAAAAGAAATCAGACACCAGTTCAACCATCGAACAACGTCGTAATGACCGAAGGTCAAACAACCACCACACAACAAATTAATCTCGTTGACCAACAACAGGTTGAGCAATTAGTGAAGAAAATCGAAGAAATAAATAACTCCTTAGAAGAAACCGAGGAGTAATTATAACACCTTTCGCGACAAACCGTCGCGATTTTTTTAATTAAACTATATATATTTATTATATACAGATATAATTTTTATATAAAATTTCAAACAATGAGTAAAGAATCAAATACTAAGTTAACCAGCGTAAAAATCATCGACAAGAATTACTACGAATTTAAAAGAGTAACCCTCGGTTCAGATTTAACCCTTCAAAAATTTGTCAACAGAGCAATCGATTTGTATCTGAGAGAACATGACTTTAAATCTAAGATAGACATCCATGAAACGGGTGGGGTTAAAAATTCCAAGTACTAATTTATGAAGAAGAAGATTTTATTATTATCCGATGATTTAAGAATGACATCGGGAGTCGCAACTATGTCTAAGGAGATTGTTCTCGGTACCATTCACAAATATGATTGGGTTCAATTAGGAGGAGCAATTAACCATCCAGAAGCCGGTAAAATTGTTGACATTAATGAAGATGTGAGAAAGAAAACGGGAATGAAAGATGCCAATCTTAAAGTAATTCCAAACAACGGTTATGGAAATATATTCACGTTAAGAATGTTGATGGAGGTTGAGAAACCAGATGCAATTCTACACTTCACCGACCCACACTATTGGCAGTGGTTATACGATGCCGAACATGAGATAAGACAGAAAGTACCCATCTTATATTATCACGTTTGGGATAACCTACCTGACCCGATTTACAATAGAGACATTTATGAAAGTTGTGATTGGATTGGTTGTATATCTAAACAAACTTATGGTTTGGTCAAAAGAGTTGGTGCAATTGATAGTGAAGAATCTTTTGAACCACTGAAGGATTGGCAAGTAAGTTATGTTCCTCATGGTATTAATCCCGATGTATTTAAACCTGTTGACACATTATCAGACGAACTTCGTAAACACATTTATAATGAAAAAGAATACGATTTTATTTTATTCTTTAACAACAGGAACATCAAAAGAAAACAACCAGGAGATGTAATCTTATCCTACAAATTGTTTTGTGATTCATTGACAAAGGAAGAATCCGAAAAGTGTTTACTTCTGATGCACACAACACCAATCGATGAGAACGGTACCGACTTAACTGCGGTTGCCAAATCAATCTGTCCTGATTATGATATCAAGTTTATTAATATCAAATTAGAACAAGATAACTTAAATGAATTATACAACATTGCCGATTGCACAATTAACATTTCAAACAACGAAGGATTTGGTTTAGGTACCGCCGAAAGTATTATGGCCGGTACTCCAATCATCGTCAACGTTACCGGTGGTTTACAAGACCAGTGTGGTTTTAATTACAGTGCCGATGACTATGTCACATTTGGTTCATTACACAACAAAAGAACTCACGGCTCAACGAAACACGGTGAGTGGGTTGTACCGGTGTGGTCAGATGTTAATAACCTAAACGGTTCTGTCCCAACACCATTCATCTATGAAGATAGAGTAAATAATCATATGGTGGCAGATGCTATTGGTCAGGTTTATGGTTGGGGTAAAGAAGAAAGAAAACGTAGAGGTTTGATTGGTAGAGAATGGGCTATGAGTAACCTCTCAAATAAAGTAATGTGTGATGGTATCATTGATGGTATTGAAACCACATTTAAAAACTATAAACCACGTAAGAGATTTAATTTATATAAAGTAGTATGAGTAAACCATTTTTACTTTTCAGAGGACCAGTAGAAACGATTAGTGGGTACGGAGCACATTCAAGAGATTTGTTAAGAGCACTCCGTGATATGGATATGTTTGAGATTCGTATCGATTCCTGTCATTGGGGAGGAACCCCAAGAACTGCATTGAAAAAAGATGATGAGTTTCATCAATGGATAATAGCACATAAAGTAACGACTTTACCCGCAACACCCGACATTTACGTTCAAGTCACGGTTCCAAATGAATTCAATAGAGTAGGTAAGTTTAATATTGGAATTACTGCCGGTATTGAAACAACCGTTGCACCAAAGGATTGGATTGATGGTTGTAATAAAATGGATTTGATTATTACTACATCTAATTTTAGTAGGGATGTATTGTTACAAACGGTATTTAATGAAACTGATAAGGTTACGGGTAAACTAATTAAACAACATAGAATCGAAAGACCTATTAAAGTTTTATTTGAAGGTGTGGATACATCAATCTACAACAATAAATTTACAAGTCTCGATATTGATATTAAGGAAGATTTTTGTTATCTTTTTGTTGGTCACTGGTTGAAGGGCGATTTAGGTCAAGATAGAAAGGATGTTGGTATGTTAATTAAATCTTTTGTTGAAGCGTTTAAAGACACTGACGACCAACCGGCATTGATTCTAAAGACATCAGGTGCAGGTTTCTCGGTGAAGGAAAGAGAATTATACAAAAAGAAAATAAGAGACTTGGTGAAGGGAATTAAAAATCCACCATCAATCTATCTTCTATTTGGACAATTAACAGATGAAGAGATGAACGAACTATACAATCATCCAAGAGTGAAGTCCATGGTAACCCTAACTAAAGGTGAGGGATTTGGTCGTCCGTTATTAGAATTCTCTATGACAGGTAAACCAATCATCGCATCAAATTGGTCAGGTCATAGAGATTTCTTACCGATGGATAAAGCCATTATGGTTGGTGGTTCATTAACTGATGTTCATTCAAGTGTGGTTGATAACTTCATTGTTAAAGAATCAAAGTGGTTTACCGCAAATTATTCTGAAGCAATGGAAGTAATGAAAGTAGTAAAAAATGATTACGATGAGTTCTATGAAAAATCTCAAGAACTTATGGAAGAGAATAAAGAAAACTTCTCAATGGAAAAAATGAAAGAAACATTTGAATCAATCATCACATCATATACCGTAAAACCAAAAGAAGTGAAGATAAACTTACCTCAATTAACTAAATTGTAATGGGATTATTGAATAGTTTTAAGTTAGGTAGAGACAACAATACAGAAGAAAGTTTTACATTGGCAACTAACAATCTTCCACTTTTAACAATTCGACCAACTGTAACTTTTGAAAATACCGAATGGGTATTTCAGTTTGACGATGATGAACCAAGAGTATTTGCCACTCAAACAGATGAACCGAATTTAACAATCACTCTTAACAATACAAACAACGCATCAATAGAATTCACAAACAATAACAGAAGATTTAAAATATTCGCAAGGGAGAGACAACAATGAAAATCAGTTACGCTATCACAGTATGTAATGAATTACATGAAATTAAAAGGTTACTACCATTATTACTCGAGAACAAAAGAATCGAGGATGAGATTATTATTTTGTTTGACCAAAAAAATGGGTCTGACGAAGTGATTGACTATCTTTTACCATTCAATAGATTGCCACATGTTCAAACGTGGCGAGGGATGGTTTTTGTTAATGACTTTGCCATTTGGAAAAACAAGTTAAATGATTATTGTAGTGGTGATTATATCTTACAATTAGATGCAGATGAGGTGATTACAAAAGAATTAATTGAATCTTTACCGAACATTATAGAAACCAATTCTGATATTGATTTATTTGTGTTTCCAAGAATTAATACCGTGAAAGGGATTACCGAGGAACATATTAAAAAGTGGGGATGGAGAATGGACGATAAAGGAAGAATTAACTTTCCTGATTGGCAAGGTAGATTATACAAAAAGGGTTTAAGATGGGATGGTAAAGTTCACGAGAAAATCGTTGGTGCAAGAACGTATTCATTACTACCAGAAGGTGATGGATTTTGTATCATCCATGAGAAAACAATTGAGAGACAAGAGAAACAAAATAATTTATATTCAAAAATAATTAAATAATGAAAATAATATTATCGACGGGTTCCGACCTGAACTACCTAAGTAAGATGAGACCTTACTTAAAATCAATAGAATCAAATTCTAATTTTGATAAAAACATATTGGTTTATGTTGGTGAGGATGAGATGAGTTTACCTTATAAAAATATTGATGTGGTTAATTTACCCGTCAATAATATTCAATCTTTAAACAGTAATAAATGTGTTCAACACGGCGACTTTTTAAATTCAGAACCATTTAATTCAATGACCGAAGATGGTGATGTAATCATTTACACCGATGGTGATATTATCCTACAAAGAAATATAACAGAAGATGAAATTAAGTTCTATAAGTCATTCAAAGATGGTGACGTGTATGTTGGTTACAACGCATCCCCAACCGATACTTTAGAACTCGAAGCAAATAGATTAGGTAAAACCGGTGTGGTATCGACAGGTATCGAAATTGGTATATGGGTAAAAACAAAAGTTTACAACACTGGTGTACTTGCCATGAATAAGAGAACATGGAAAACACTCTTAAACTATTACAACGAAATGTATCCACTCGTGAATCCTATGTTCTATCATTATGCAAAACAACAATGGTTAATCTCTTATATCATTGGTGTGAAACCGGAGTTTAATATAATAGAAATGGGTTACGATATTCATAACCATAAACATTATCCAAGTCCTGAAGGAACCGCACAAGACCAAAACGGTGATGTGTATTTTAAGAATAAAAAAGTATTATTCAAACACAAATGGTAGAATTATTTAAAAAACTATCTTCGATGAACATCAAACAAATGTCATTAGAAGAATTAGAAAGGATTCTTCCCGAATTCGGAATGAACGGGGAAAGTTCCCATCAATTACCAAGTGAACTATCTGATTGTTTTAATCAAGGAATTAGATTTTGGCAATACCCAAATCAATTTGCCCCGTATCTAAAACATCTATCACAGTATCAAATCAATTCATATTTGGAGATTGGTTGCAGATGGGGTGGAACATTTATTTTAACAACTGAATTACTGAAGAACGTTAATGAAGATTTTAAATCAATGGCTTGTGACATAATGTTCATGAGTGATATCCTTTTGGAGTATCAGAAATACAATGATTTTAATTACTTCAGGGGGAATAGTTTATGGCTCAAGGATTATAAAACCGAACAAACCTATGATTTAATATTAATCGATGGTGACCATTCATATGAAGGATTAAAAAAAGATTTTGAAATAACAAAGAAGTTTAAACCAAAGTATGTTGCTCTTCATGATATCACCAGCGACGCTTGCGAAGGTGTTGTTAAATTTTGGAATGAAATTAAGAATGATTACAAACATTATGAATTTGTTAATCAATACGAAAGTGTTGATGGTAGTTTTTTAGGAATTGGTTTAATTGAAATTTAATATGTACGATTATCTAATAGTAGGTTCAGGATTCTTTGGTTCAATATGTGCACACGAATTAACTAAAACAGGAAAGAAAGTCTTGGTGATTGATTCTCGTAATCACATCGGTGGTAATTGTTACACCGAGAACAGAGATGGTATAAACCTACAAGTGTATGGTGCTCACATCTTCCATACATCAAACAAAGAGGTGTGGGATTGGATTAATCAATTTGTTGAGTTCAACACATATCGACACCATGTATTGGCAACATACGATAATGAGATTTACTCATTACCATTCAGTATGTGGACATTCAATAAATTGTGGGGTGTAAACTACCCATATGAGGCACAGAAAATTATTCAAGAACAATCACAAGAGATTGGTGAACCAACTAATTTAGAAGAACAAGCAATCAAACTTGTGGGTAAAGATGTCTATGAGAAACTTATTAAAGGTTACACCCATAAACAGTGGATGAAGGACCCGAAAGAGTTACCAAAAGAAATCATTAAGAGATTACCAGTTCGATTCACGTGGGATAACAACTACTTCTTTGACAAGTATCAGGGAATCCCAATTGGGGGATACACACAGATATTTGAGAAGTTGTTAGAGGGTATTGATGTTCAACTGAACACAGATTACTTCAACGGTAATTTACCTCCACATAAAAAGGTAATCTTTACCGGTCCAATAGATAAGTTCTTTGGTTACAAGTATGGTAAATTAGAATACAAGACAGTTAGATTCGAACACAAGTATTTAAATCAATCAAACTATCAAGGGGTTTCAGTTATGAACTATACCGATTATAACATCCCATATACCAGAGTTATTGAACACAAACACTTCGAGGGTGTTGATACAGATAGTACGTGGATTACTCATGAGTATCCAACAGAATATATCGCAGATGTTACTGACCCCTATTATCCTGTTAACGACAAGGAAAATAATGAAATGTTTTCCAAGTATAAAGAAGAATCTGAGAAGGTAAAAGAGTGTGTATTGTTTGGTGGTCGCTTAGGTGAATACAAATACTATGACATGCACCAAGTTGTTGAGTCGGCACTTAATTTTATTAAAAAAGAAATCAATGGAGATTAGTTTAGTACTGGCGGTTTATAATAAACTTGACCTCACTAAGGATTGTTACAGGAGAGTCCGTGAGATATACCCTGACGCACCATTTGTAATTAGTAGTGGTGGTTCAACTGATGGAACTAAAGAATGGTTAGAATCTTTAGAGGATGATAACCTATCATATATTCATGATGATGATAAGTTAGTTTTCTCAGAGAACTATAATGCGGCAATCAAATTGGTTGACACTGAGAAGTTGGTTTTGATACACAATGATATGGTGATTGGAGAACAGTTCTTAGAGAACTTGGATAGATTACTTACTCCTGATGCTTTATTGTCTTATACGACCTTAGAACCACCAATATTCAAAGGTCACAATCGACCTGGTAAAGTCATTATGGATTTGGGTACTAGTTTCAACAACTTCAAGTGGGAAGAGTTTAATGAATATGTTGGAGAATATAAAGATGATTGTAAAATTTATGATGGTGCAGTGTTCTTTATGAGCGGATATAAGAAGATGTTTGAGGATGTGGGGTTCTTTGATGGATTTAGTTTCGTACCGGCGTTTGCTGAAGATGATGATTTTCTAATTCGTGCGAAACTAAAAGGTTACAAATTAAAAACAACCACTTGTGCAATCACCTATCACTTTGTTTCGCAGACATCAAGGTTCAGTGATGACTTTAAAAAGGATAGAATGAAGTACGAGGTCAACTCCAATAGAAACTTTGTCCGTAAGTGGGGGATACCCATTCCTGCGTTTAATGAACTTAGATATTGGGAGGATAATTTGTTTACTTATAAGACCTTTACCATGGGATTAACCACCAGAAGTCGAGCAAGATTGTTTGAGGTAGAACCATTCTTTGATAAAATCGATTTAGGGACGATTCCTGAGGATTACTTAGAGAATGAACAACAGAATACCCGATATGATTTAAGGTCAAAATTCGTCCTTACAGACGTTGTGGATGTCATGGTATATGAACTATCACCAATGACGGATGAAGATATCTACGTTCTTCAGAAATTAAGATTATCAATTCCGCATTACCCACCGGGTGAGTATAAGATTGGTTCAATGAAGATAGAAATAAAAAAGGGGGTTTAAAACCCCCTTTAACTTACTCACCAACATGTTCCGTTGGTTTTTGAACCAACATGAACAATAAGTTATAGTCATCAGTAGTTTCACCTACTCTGTCCAAATCCTCCATAGTAAGTGGAGTATATTCAATTTCTTTATCTTCACTAAGTAGTGCATTGAATTCATTTTGGAACTCAACATACTTTGGATTAAGTTCACGAGAAATTACTTTATCACTCTCATCCTTTTGTTCGATGAACACACCAATTTGGATTCCCCCCTTACCATCATCTTCACCGTGCTTTTGAATAATTTCATCACGAAGAGTTTCAATTGCTTTACGTTCTGCAGCCAATCTATCACCCAACTCACTCAACCAGTATTTGGTTTTCAATGGGAGTTTATGTTTTCTGAAACCTTGGAATACTTCCTTACCTGTTTGTGGATTTACGAATCCGTTAATCTCACTTTCTAATTGTAGAACTTGTCCTAATTTTAATGTTAATTTTGCCATTATAATTGTGTTTTTGTTTATTATACGATTTATTTTTTAATTTGTAAAGTCAATACCACCAACCTTTACCAGAAAATTCCGCGAAATCAAATAGTAAATTGATTCTATCTATTGACCCGTTATTATTGACCTCATGTTGTCTCATATTGTTTAATTCAAACATTTGACCTAACTCAAAGTATCTACGTTCATCTTCAACTACATATTCAACTTTATCCCACTCACAAACTAACGGAACATGGATACGATGTGACAGATTATATGAACCACCAACATCTTTGTGAGATTTAATTGAATTACCCGCGGGTAATCTTACCAACACCGCCCTTACAACATATCCCCAATTATATTCCTCCTCTAATCTTTTAACTAACGGAGCAATTAGATTTTCAAAATCCAATCTTTCATACAATTCATGTTTTGTTCCATTGAAATGTCTGAAGTCATTGTCATAGATGATTGCCAAAGTTTTAGATGCTCCGTGCATTGGGTTAGCTTCCTGTCTCCAAGTGTATCTATCCCATTCATCGGTAGGAATTTGAGATACCTTATCTAACCATGATTGGATATTAATCTTACCGTAATCTTTAAAGTTTTCTTTTATATTCATAAGATTGTAAATAATGCGTAAGTCATCATTAATGAAATCCAAATGATAAGTGCTTTGAGGTACACCATAAATCCGGTATGGAAATATTTCTGACCTATTGGTAAACACTTATGTGTTGGTGATATTAAATAAGCGGAGTACTCCAACGTAAAGAACAATACAAAGTATTCCATACCAAAAGCTGCAGTAAGTAAACTAACAATACCCGCATACTTGGCAGACGAACCAAGTAAAAACGATGCTAAGAATCCGAATACAGATACTAAAACGATGTTTTTATTCAATGCGAATTGTTTAATAAAGGATTCGATGGATTCATAATATGAACCAATCAAGTTACCGAGAATAATTACCACACTAACAATTACAATCAATTCCCAATTAATATAATCAAGAACTTTAAACCATGAATTGGAATACCCAAGTAAGTAGAATGTAAAAATGGTGAACGCCAAGAAATAATAGTCAGTGAAACAACTAACTAAGATGGTTGATAGGAATGGGATTACGACCAACCAAATGTTCTTCCAGTTAATTGGTTCGTCGTGAACTTCAATATCAATCTCATCATCATTTAATGACATGATGTAAAATGTTATATAGAGTCCTGTAATTAATAATAGTGGCCATATATAAGACATAAATGTCATATAAGATAGTCCAAGAATCGCCATTGGAATTATTACAGTCTTCTCAAGTGGTGACCACAAATAGTAATGGTGAGTTGCCAAGTAATCAATAATACCAAACTTCTTTCTCTTTTTATTATCAACAGGTGCAATACTGTTTAACATACTTGCGGATAATGCAACTCTACCGGGTATTGGTAGTACTCCACCAAAGAGAGATACAAGAAAGACAACCGCTTTCTTTGATTTAATCTTTTGAGTTAGAATTCTGAATAGGTCCGTAAGGTATCCTCTTTCTTTGAGGATACCCGTTACGAACATTATGAAAATAAGATAGACAAGAAACTCTTGTCCTTTAATTAAAATCTCCATGCGAAAATGATTGTGCTTCGGGATGCTTTAGATTCTTTAGTTAAACCTGGCATCACCTCAACGGTTAGATATGCGTGACCATTAAAACGATATTGAATCAGTGGTCCTAAGTATGATTCATGACTTCCACCACCATAATCATTGTAACGATACATTCCGGTTGCTCCGAGTGTTAAATCGTTATTGATAATGTGACCATAAGATGCGGTGGATGCGTATTCGGGTTGTCTTAATTCTTTAGTTGGGGCAATGTTACCCTCATAGATAAGATTCAAACCCCAAATACCGTTCTTACCAATTCTATCACCAAGTAAGAGTTTAGGTTCAATACCCATGTAACCATTCAATAGTTTGTGCTCTAAATAAATGGTTGGGTTACCCCAAATCTTACCCCAATCGGCAAGCGCGTATCTTAATTCCCATGAGAAGCCCCTCCAACTGAAGGTCTTGTTGCCATTTTCACCATCATAAACGGTATGAGAGTACAGGTCTAATTGTAATCTCTTTCCTAAACCGAAGGTGAATTCATCCCTCATTCTAATTTGGGCCGGACCGTCCCTGCGGTCACGAATGTCAAACCATTTCTCATACATAACTGAACCTGGTGGGTTCATTACGTAGACCCTAGTTGAAGGGAACATCCTCATTGTGCTCCATAAAGGTTGGTTATAGGGACCTACCTTTGTTTGGAGGGGATATTTCTTAGCGGTTACAATAACAGTGGTCATTTCAAGTGGACCGAAGATAGTGTCACGTTGTTTAGTCGTGTCTCCTACTCTTGCCTGTTCTGAACCCCTACTTATAGCGGAGTTGCTGTACTGTGCATTTAGAGATGTTGCACTCATCATAACCAAGAGAATTAATAGAACTCTCACGTTGCTTCCAACAAACCGAATGATTGTAGAAACATTTTTCAATTTTCTCATTTCTTCTTATTAATGAAAATTTATGTACCAATGTACTGTTCAATAATAACAAAAAAATATTAGAATATCAAATAAATTACTTCTTAAATCCTAACTTTTCCCAACCAATTTTGAATGGGCAAACACCTGTTAGTGCCGCAAGTGGTAAAATAATTGGTGGTGCCCAATGTAACCAACTAACATTTTCAAATCCCACCAAACAATTGGCTATAAAGACAACCAGACCAATTGATAAAAAGGTCATTCTTCCTGAAGGAGATACATCCCCTAAATTACATAGTTTTTTCATATGATGTTTCTTAAAATTATTGTTAATGAGATTATAATCCATATAGTGTTAAACACTATAAGTGTGGGTAGTGATTTTTTCATACTCGCCCAAATTAACAATGATGATGTTAGTAGGGTGAAGAAGTGTAACCACCAAATCTCTTTCCCGAATATTAAACCGGGTATAATAATTGCCGCTTTAGCCATCCATGCGGAAAATTCAATAATGTTGTAATCTGTCCAATACGATTTGTATTTGTACATCAAAAGTTTGTCTTTGATTCTACTGTATCCAATAAAGTAGAACAACGCACCAATAAAAATGGTGTAACTAATTAAATTAAGCATCGATTCGATTTAAAAGGGTTTCTTTAACTTCATTCTCATCTTTGAATAAATGAAAATGAACGGGTTTATTACACATACATTTGAATTCCATGTATTCTTTTACTAGTTCTTTGTACTTCTTCTCCAAAAATTCAACACGTTCTTTTAATTCTTTAATCTCGTCCATATTTTTCTCTTAATTGGTCATATAAATTTGGTAATAATTGTTTTAATAAACCTATTTCATACTTTATTAAATCTATTTTCTTTTCCATATATGGAATGTACTTTTCTTTTATGTCAATCCGAGGAGTTCTTCCAAATGGATTATTATGAAAGAATCCTGTTCCCCATAACCATTGAAACCAATTAACTGAGCCAAATATTCTACCTCTGAACATCTCTTCCGCCGGTCTAACAGACATAATCTGTAATTTCTGCATTAACGTGTCGGGAACAAATGATTTAGTTTTACAATCTCTCCAAAATGGTGTATCGTCTCTTTGACATGTTAGATAATGTGCGTGAATGAAATCACGAATATCAATCATCATATCAATGTTATCGGCATTAATTGCATCAATTGTTTGATTAGTATAATTGAGATTATTTTTCTCAAGTTCGGTCGCCAAAGTTGACATGATTCCTTGGAAAGTAGATATACCCGTCGATTCCATTGGTTCCGCAAATCCACCGGCCAATCCACAAGCAACAACATTCTTAACCGCCACTCTTTCACGAGTACCAATTCTCATATTGATTTTAAGTACGTCACCTTCATATCCACCGTGGAATTCTCTGAACTCTTTCTCCGCTTCTTCATCGGTTATATACTTTGATGAATACACGTAACCGGAACCAATTCTATCATAGATGGGTGTCTTCCATAACCAACCACTATTCATGGTATATAAACGACTGTATGGTTCCATTTCGGAACGTTTGTCTTTATATGGTATTGGTGCCGCAATTGCTTTATCACAAAACAAAGAATCTTCAAACGAAATAAATGGTTCACCCATTACGGCTTCAATCAACGCCCCTTTAAAACCCGAACAATCAATGTAAAGGTCTGCTTTGAATTTTTGTTGGTTCCAAAGTTTTATATCTTGAATAAAACCAAAGTCATCGAGTTTAACTTGTTTGAGTTCCCCTTCAACAAACTTAACTCCGTTTGGGATACAAACTTTTCTTTTAATTACATCGGCAAACTTAATTGCATCGAAGTTGTAACTGTAGACACTATCAATCTCATTAAATGTTGGGATGTAACTTAGTTCATCGTCAACACATGGTGATAAGTTGTCAAGTGCCAAACTTGGAGATAAAAATAAATCGTTGATTTTATGTGGGTCATCTCCGTGAAATTTTAAAAGGTATTGTAGTAAATTGTTTTTTCTGTTAACGTACAATGTTTGTTCGTTTTCCACTAATACAAAATGGTCACCTTTATTTGACCAATTCATAAATCTACCGCCGTATTTGTATACCGCAGATGATTCCTCCATCCAATCCTTCTCTTCAAGACCGATAAATTTCATAAATGAGTGTAAGCTCGCGGTTGAACTTTCACCTACACCAATCGTACCTATTTTATTAGAATGGATAACGGTAATATCGAGTTTTTCTTTAAAAACTTTAGATAAGAGTGCTGCGGTCATGACACCTGCAGTGCCTCCACCGACAATGACTATTTTTTTAACTTCCATAAAAATTTTTTATTCTCCGCTTGGTGGTGTAACCGCGTCGAAACGACTATCACCCGGAATGATTGTTCTTTGAACTGGTATTTCAACATTAATAATATCATCACCTTGAGCGGTCTTCAATTCATTAACGTATGTTTCCTCATCTGTAAATAACTGAGTTACTTGTGTGTTATAACTTTCAACTGCAGATATCACAATAGGTGCAAGTACGGCCACAGTTGTGTTTTTAGCGGTCGCCAATGAAGATAACGTTGGTGTACTCGCCGTATTATCATTCAAATATGTTCTTGCCTCTTCTTCCTGTAACTTCCATGTTGCTCTTTCCTGTGGTGTTTTATTAATGGTTAAATTTTCAAATTTGTTTTTGAAGTGATTTCTAACCATTCTAATTCTCAACCATCTAATTGCTTCATATCTATCAGTAACCTCATTTTCAGTCATGGGTCTTTTAATCCTGATACCTCTTAACTTATCAAAATCTTCGTCAAAGAATTCTTCTTCTTGTCCACTTGAGTATCCTTTATAAAGTTTGGCAGAATCCTTTGTCGCAATAAAAAATTCGAGTCCTCGAATAACTTGCTCGGGACAAACCGACATATTATATTTATTAATTGTTGCTAAAGAAATTACATTAATATCGGGTACCGATGAAAAGTATGTATTCTCAGCATAACGTAATTGAACCATCCCACTAATAGGGGGGTGGGTTTCTCCTTGGGGTACATTGTATGCTACGTAATCCATTATTGTTGTTGTTTAAAATCAATTTCTTTTATTTGTCCGGATTCCAATTGTTCTTGGTCTCCTACCATATCTAAATATTTTACTTGACCTTTTACTTCATTGGCAATTTTGGTTGTCTCAACAAGAGCCGCCCTAAAATTGTCCGAACCCATCTGCATCAACGCTTCAAGATTACCAACACCAATACGACCAACAGTTAATAACTCAAGAGCCGATTGGGTTGCCAATCGTTTAATCCAATAGTCATGTTCGTATTTATCTTGGTTGTCCATTAACTCTTTAACATCATACTGGCTTCTGAACTCCCCCTCAATTTTGAGTAAGTATTCAATCTCACCCAATGTTCTTTCTCTACTTCTGATGATATTATCGTATGTGACATCAATTTTCTTAATATCAAATTCAAATAATCTTTTTTGTGCTGAAGATTTCTCCTCTTCCATTTTTTCGAGAATTAAATCTCTTTCTAATCTATTTTTTTCAACATCCAAATTAATTTGTTCAAGGTTAGTGTAACGAACCTCCAACTCCAATAAAATTTGCTTAAATTGTCTAAATGGATTGTGTTGTGAATTAACAACAAAATGTTTTATTTGAAATTCTGACATGGAGAAAACCATGTCTTTGTACTCCTTTGGTAAAATATCTTCTTTCATACTATGACTTTTATAATAAAATATAAGTAATTTTTTTCAAAAAAACAAATATTAATAAGAACTCCACATTGGTGATGCTGAAGAAAGTTGTCTTGGTGCATCGGCAATTTGTACAACGGTATCAAGATTATAATTAATCTTATCAGTATGAGCATTTTGACCGTCAGTACAATTATACCCACCCGCAAAATAACCCCAATTCATTCCCATCACGCCCGAATGTTCGTTGTTCCATCTTGTTTGAGAACCCGCATTGACTGTCCAAGTTGCGGTTGTATTCACGAATTTAAAAATTCTATTACCATCACTACCACCACAATATGAACCTCCCCAATTACCTGCTAAATAAAATTTATCTTGTTTACTATTAACACCCTTTTCTGCACCACCACCCGGCAAACCCAATGAACCCGGTGAATTTGTTGTTGTAATTACAGCCCAAACTTCGGTAGCGTGTGGCATTCTATTGGTGACAGTATTTGTACCACCATATGATGATGCAAATTGGTAACTATAATCTTTATCAAACCAACCAACACCGTATTGTCCTGATGGTGCACCACCCACACTTGACCAAGTTTCAGTACTAAATCTTAGAATATCCATAAGACTACCACCTTTTCCGTGTTCATATGCCTTAGTTCCATAAGTGGCAACCGTATTGTAAAGGTCACCTTGATAACTCGGTAGGGATGATGGCATGAAACCAACTCCTTCTTGTGATGATGATGGTGAACCACCGGCACCGTTTGGTCTATTACCAATTACTTGTACAGAATCTGTTGGGAAGTTTACTCTATCATTTGTAACATCCCCGTTTTGAACGTTATGGAAAACATAACCATTTGTTAATGAACTTGCCCAACCTCCATACTTAATTGCTTTGTTGAGGTTATTGGACATAGTTGACCATGCGTCAGTAGCAAACGCTAGTTTGGTTACCTGATTATAGATTGTGCCTCCAATATATCCACCACCAATAAATCCTCTAATTAAGTTAAGTGAGAAACGATATAAATCCCTATCAAATCCAAATACCTCTCTACCATTATGTCTAAGACTCGCATAGTTGTCAACAATGGTTAAAGGATTACCATTACTTCCCGCCTCACCACAGATTACACAAACAGCGTCAGTCGATGCGATTGATGTTGAAGATGAGTTGG
>Ga0315903_10002831_pt1 | contig 24831 bp, 27 predicted proteins | sample LakEriMetagenome_7_FD_203524 | JGI IMG/M metagenome (GOLD analysis project Ga0315903, IMG submission 203524) | Freshwater fungal communities from buoy surface, Lake Erie, Ohio, United States - Buoy 2 MA119 | ecosystem: Environmental > Aquatic > Freshwater > Lake | place: USA: Lake Erie, Ohio... | reverse complement strand
GCCTTCTCTGGTGGTCGCCACGCAGAACCAGCGGATGCAGGAGACGGCTCGGCGTCCCGGTTGGTGTTGTCAGTGTTCATGTCTCGCCGCTCCTGATCCTTGTCGTTCTGTGTCATCTCAGCCGCTCCAGCAGGCCGCGAAGCGTGGCGACAGTCTCGGCTGACTCTGGCGTAAGTGCCGCGTAGCGGTCGGCGGCGTCGCTGATTGCCTCCCGCTCCGCGTCGGTGAGGCGCAGGCGGGCGATCTCGTCAGCCGCCCGCTCGCACAGGCGGTCTACGATCTTCGACGAATATGCCCTGTCTCGCAGCTCATGGACAATGTCAGCCATGGCAGAGTTCCAGCATGTCCACAGGGATCAGCGCCCTGATCTCACGCAGCAGATGCTCTGCCTCGTCGCCTGGGTCGCCATGCTTTAGGACGCTGCGGCATCGGTTGTCGATGGCCTCCAAAGCGGCCACTGCCCTGCTGCCGGCGAGCGCCGCATGGAACTCGTAGTCATCGTCTGGCAGGTTGTAGTTCAGACTCGCTCTCATCGCTCCCTCACAACGTAGACGCAAAACAGAATCCCAAGGATCATGATCCAGAACAGTTCGACGGGCATGTTGTCGATGGCGTTCATGGCCAGCTTGGGTACAGCAGCACGCCGCACCGCGTCTCCTGGTCCAGCACTTCAACCGCGGCCGTACGCGGGAATGTCGCGCCGACGAGATTGCACACCTCGTCATACGGCATCGCCGCCAGGACCTCGGCGTGAGCATCCGCCCAGGTCTGGATCGCCGCGTGATCGCAGGCGAAGCCTGGATCCTCCTCGCCGCAGTTCATCCAGATCCGCATGTCGAACCGTGGGTTGCGGATCATCACCATGTTCTCCCTAACGCTGGCCATGATGGACCTCCTTGGTGTCCTTGGAGTAACTGCACTCACCGGGGATCTCTCCCCAGGAATCAACCAGGCTCTTTCGGAGCCTTGCGACCTCGGCCTCTAGGCCGCGGATCACACTTGTCAGCGACCTTGCTCTCTGCTCCGAACGCTCCAGTTGCTCCGTCAACCCACTGCAGGTTTGCTGCAGGGAAGAGCAGTCCGTGCAGTTGCTCTGCGGGTCGAAGGAATTTGGACGGGGCGACGAGGGTGGGCATGGCGAACCCTCGCATGGAGTCATAGACGACACGCTCCTGCCAAGATCCGTCGCGGTCGATACTGCAGAGCCATACCCAGCAGCCGGTAATCTGCGACACATACACCCAGGCAAACGGGGCTTCTGCTTTTCGCAAGCCGGTGACGTCATCGACGAAGACGGTGTCATAGGGGAAGTCACTTGGGCTGGTGAACTCCAGGTTGCGGAGCTTGATTTCGATTGCCACCGCCGCCACCGCGTCTGGCGTTGGGCAGAAGTCCTTTTTGGGGTTGTGACCCTCTAGGACTAGCTTCACGCCGTGTGCGACCGCGCGCCCATGGTCTGTCCTCAGAGACTCCACCCACGCCCGCTCGGCCTTGTGGGCCTTCGCCAGGACGTTCAGAAACTTCTCCTTGCCCCAAGCCATCGTTGATCCTCCTGATCCGTGCAGCTCTCCGTGCAATCTCGTCCGGGCGGATGTCATCGCGGTCGATGTCCTCCCAGAACTCCGTGCTCAGCGGCTCCGACCGCCTAATGGACGACGCCCTCTCTTCGCAATCAGCAACCTGGTCAACCGTGACCCGGAATGCAGATGCGATGTCAGCGTGGGTACGATCCGGATAGCCAAGACTCAGGACGATCAGCCTGTCCCGGCTCGGCAGGCGGTGCCGGCGGAGCAGGGCGATCATCCGTTTGGCGACGTCCGGGCTCAGCTCCAGCGACTCCCATACCCTCCGTGTACTTTCGCGGTTGATGAACACACGCCTCCAAACCTCCGGCGCCACGGCGAGCGGAACGCCCGTAGAACCAATCCTTAACTCTTGTCCACCATGATCGCCTGGGCTCATAATGCTCCTCCTGAGCAGCAAACGGGAAAGCCTCCTCAATCCGAAAGACGCTCGCGATTTCATCCAGGGTGTCCTGCAGCAGAACGTCTACGTGCCTTCTCTCGCTGGAAGAAGGACCTCTGCCAGCCTTTGAGGCCCCGCTGTCGCAGGGCCCAGTCGATGTATCCATCGTCTAGCTCTCCCATGGTCCGGCCCGCCATCCGCCCACGCAGCGGGCAGCGGTACTCGCTGATGCATTTCTTGCGACCGATCTCAACGTCCTGGCCATGCAGCCGACCAGTGGCCTGCCCCTTCATGGCTCGCAGGCCTTCTTCGATGAGCTTGGCCTTGCGGACGTCTTCCGCTGCCTGGGCCAGCAGGTCCTCCGGAGACTCGGCGTCCTCGTTCTCGGCCGCGGCCTGACGGGCACGGGCGACAACCTCACCGTCCTCGTCGTCCTTGGCAAACATGTCCACCGCGGTGACGATGGATTGGTTCTCCACGCTGCCGGTGATGTCCACAACCTTGAACCACGGCTTTGTGCCGCCGGCGATGGAGAGCATCCTGGCAGCCACGCCTTCGATGCCTGGCGCCGTCAGCTCCTCTCGGCCGTCTACATCTCCCGGCGCAGGGCGGGTGGCCCGGCCGATGACCTGCTTGAACAAGACCCGGCTCTTGGTTGGCCGGAACATGAAGATCGTCCGCGTGACCGGGGCGTCGAACCCCATGGTCGCAATCTGGCAGTTGCACAGCAGGTCGATCTCTCCGGCTCGGTAGCGATTGATGATCATCGCCCGCTCTTCGTCTGGCTGGATCGCCGTGTTGCCTACGATGAAGGCAGCACGCATCCCATACGCAGACTCGGCAAGCTCTGCCAACGCCTTGGCCGAACGCACGCCCGGAAGGAAAGCCAGGGCGGAGCCAACCCGCTCCTTCTGGACAATGAGGCACATCTGGTGAAGCTGCCGGCTGGCGCCGAGCACCAGGTCCAGGTCGCCGGCAGCGTAGTCACCACCCGTCACCCGCACCGCGGACATGTCAAGGCTCTCCACCCTGACGGTCTTGGCCTTTGGAGCGAGGCACCACGCGTCCTCAATGCCACGCTTCAGGTCGTACTCAAATGCAACCGTCTCGTAGAAGTCCATGAGCCGCTTCCCGTCCATGCGGAACGGCGTTGCGGTAAAGCCGATGACGATGCCGCCGTGCTCCTGGAACTCACGGAGCATTTCCAGCACCGCTGGCGAGAACTGCGTGTGAGCCTCGTCAACGATGATCAGCCGGTGCCCCAGGAATCGCTTGTATCGCTTGGTCTTGCCGGCCAGCAGCGATTTGACGCATGCCACGGTCACGCGGTGGCCAAACCAACTCGCCCATTGGTCTGCCATCTCCACGCCGGCACGCTCGCCTGTCACGCGGTCAGCGGTGTCTGCACACTGCCAGACCAACTCACGCAGCGGTGCGATCACCAGCACCTTGCTATTGCTGCACATGCGGGCCAGCAGGGAGAACACCACGGTCTTCCCGGCACCCGTGAACAGCACCGCCAGGATGGCCTTAAAGCCCTGGGCGATGGCTGCAAGAATCCGCTCGCAGCACTCCTCCTGATAGTCTCTCGCCTTCATCGTCATCCTCCTTGTGTGGCGGCGACGCCGGGGGCATCCCGCCCCCAGCGCCGCATGTCCTCGCCAGCCGGCCTCATGCCAGCCTCATCCCTGAGTCAGAACGCCTCGGCTTCCTGACGCTCCCGGGCTCCTCCCAGCAGCGTGACCTCACGGACCTGCAGGCCCGTGTGGGTGCGCTTCTGACCGTCCTTCTCGTAGTTGCGGCTCTTGAGCGAGCCAGTGACACAGACAGTCTTGCCGCGGACCAGGTACTCCGACACCTGGCCGGGTCGCCAGTAGTCGCAGTCCAGGAACAGGACCTCACCGTCCTTGCGGCCATTCACGGCGATGGCGAACGAGGCGACCTCGTTCTCACCGACCATCTTGACCTCGGCATCCCGCGTGAGATTGCCGACAAACGTGCAGACATTCACTCCACTTGCCATCGTCATGCCTCCTGGAAACGGGTGGAAACCAACGCACTCATCCGATCAAACACGGCTGGATCACAAACACGCTCGCTCACGCGGAGCTTGATGCGGTCCAGCGTCTTCTGGGCATCGGCCTTGCTCTTGGCCTTTTCGATCTCGCCCTTCGCCAGAGCTTCGATCTGCAGGCTCTTGTCAGTCCGCTGCGCTTTCACCGGCGCCTCGGCCTTGACCTTCTGGCCGTCGTCGTCGTCCTCTGCCCAGGCCCCAACGAGGCCCAGGAGCAGATACTTCTTGGCGTAGGTGAAGGCAGACCCAAGGGACTGCATGTCCTCACGTACCGCACCAGCCTTGTCCACGCCCAGGTAGATGGGGCAAAGGCTGGTAATGAACTGGCCCGTCGCATGACGCAGGGTCCCAACGGCCACCCACTCCCCGTTGATGCGTGTCAGCACCACGTTTGGGATGGCAAGGCCGTTGGAGTTCAGGGCCTCACGCAGGGCCTCGCAGATGTCGGAGTACCGCATGTAGCGATACTTGCCGAACGTGTTGTTGCCGCCCTTTTCGACGGCAGGGAACTTCGCCTGGGCTGCAATCAGCCCCTTCACCAGATCAGTCGTATCCGGGCTGCTCGTCAGGCCCGGCAGTCCATGGTCAATCATCATCGCAGTCCTCCTCTGAAAAATGCTGGAAACTCCAGCTCCATCTCCTCGTCGTCCTCAGGTGCCCTGTACTCGCCCAGCTGTCGTCGCAGCCGGATCTGGTCCAGGGTCACCTTGATCTCGTCGCGTGCCGCCTCCACCAGCTCCTCAGGCAGCGTGATGACACGCACCCGGAATGGCCGGCTCGTCTGGGCGAAGACAAACTTCAGCTGGTGGTAATCCCAGCCGCACGCCATGGCCGCGTCCACGTACCAAGCGGCTTGCCACAGGTAGCCGTATGAGTCGCAGGACCTCCAGAGGTCCCGCCAGTCGCTGCTGGTGGTCTTGTAGTCCCAGAGAAACTCCGGGGTCACGCCATCCGCCAGGGCCTTTCGCATGTGGCCATGCGGGTCCGTGTAGCGGAACGTCGCCTGCATATCCTTGGTGTTCTCAAGGATCTCCCTAGCCGCCTTGTTGCGAAGCGTGTTCTGGACAATCCGCTGCAGCTTGAACCACTCGTCATCGCTGAGAACAGCCTTGCCTCCCTGCTGCTCCTTCCACTCGGTGTAGGCCTTCCCTCTGCGGGCTCCGTTGGACAGGACGTCATCAGGAGGGACGACATAGCGATCTTCCAGGCGAACGCCAGCAACCGCCATTGGGATTGCCCGGTCAACGAGCGATCCAAAGTCGGTCCCTGCGTTTCCGCTGAACAGTCGTTCACCATTGTCAAGCGCCTCCTGGGCTAGGCCGCCGCCCTTGAACACGGAGTGGGCGTATGACCGCGTGATGTACCCGTCGTCCAGCCGGTAGGCCCGGTCGATGGCGTCTTGGTCCAGCAGCTTGCCGGTTGTGGAATCCAGGCAGCCTGGGGTGTACGATCCAGTTATGACGGTCATCGGACGATCTCCCTGAGGCAGACGACGGCCTGGCGAGGGAAGCCGATGACAAGCAGCGTCAAGGCGACGCCGCAGAGAAAGAGGGCAGAGGCGGCCAGAATGCCAAGCCTCAGGGCAACGCTAGTCAACTGAGCTAGTTGCCCGGAGTACTTGACAGGGCCGCAAATTACGCAACTGTCAGGTGCCATCATGCTACTCTCCGATTTCGCGAAACGCTACGCCACCCGTGTTGGCGCTTCTTCCGGCTATTTGGAGCAGCTTTTGGTGTTCACCAAGCGGCTGCCCTGGCACGTGGAGGAAATCACCGTGGAGCAGGTGGACGAGTACCTCACTCAAGCGTTGAGGGGTCTTGCCCCCCAAACAGTCGCTAATCACCGCAGGCTCCTCACAACCCTCATGCGTGATGCGACCCGCAATGGAGTGAACACTTGTATAGCACGGCCGTTCCGGCGCGTCAAGGTGCCCAGGCCGGTTCCACGGGCGCTCTCCCACGCGGAGATCAGGGCGGCTGTCGAAGCTGCTCGCCAGACCAAGGGTCATTTCCGTGACCTCCGAAAAGCCGACTTCCTTGTCGCGTGGTTCTTGACGGCCTACTGCACAGGCCTGCGTGCCGGCGACCTGCTCGCAGCACGTTGGGATCAAGTTCGCGGCCGAAGAATGTACGTGCGTCAATCCAAGACGTCAATGCCCCACGTGGCGCTTTTTACCGACGAGGCGTTTGATGCGTGCAAGGCTCTTCCGCACCGCCCCCGCATCTTCGGTGACTTCGCCGCGCTCAATACGATCCAGCAGTGGGTGAAGGCGTGCATGCTGGCGGCAGGCTTGGAAGCCAGCACTAAGTTCTTGCGTCGCTCGGCGGCGACCTACGCCAAGGTGCAGGGCAAATCGCCCAAGGCCGTGCTGGGGCATCTGACGGAAGGCCTCGCGGAACGCAACTACGTCGATCAGCTCCTGTATGAAGAGGAGGCCGGCATCAACGGCCAGCCGTTGCCGGCGGTGCTCGGCTAGGTGTCGTTGCGATACCCAGGTCGATCAGATGCTCGCGGGAAGTTGGCTGTGCCGGGAGCACGCCGCAGCCGCTGGTCGTCGCGGAATGCTGGCAGTTGAGCGTTGCTGGCACGCCGCGGCCCACCATCGCCCTTGCGCCATACGCCGACGTCCTTGCCGCGGCGGTACTCAGCGACCGACACGCCGAGGCGAGCCGCCTCCTCTTCCTCAGAGTAGGCCGCCGCCTCCTCAAATACGTTCCGCAGCCGGCGGATGTTGTCCTCTCGCTCAGGCATTGGTCACCCCCAGGATCGCCATCGGATCCTCTGCGGCCTTCTTCCTCTCGCGGGCCTTCTTGGCAGCCTCGCTCTGCAGGATGCGATACAAGAGGTACTGCCGCTTCTCCTGTGGGGAGAGCTTCGCCAGCTCCTCCGGCTTGATGAACAGGTTCTCGTAGGTGCTCATGCCCTTGGCCTGGTCCAGCAGCTGGTTCAGCGTCGTCCTCGCTGCGAGCCTGGCGGTGCGCTCCTGGTCAACGTCCTGCACCTTCATGCCGGTCAGTGCGTTGAACAGGAACTTGGCCGCACGCTCCTGAGGGCCGATTCGCTGGTCCATAAGCTGGCGAGCCGCGCCGACGACGCGCGATCCACCGGGGGCGTTAAAGACGATCTGGTCCAGGAGCCGGCCGCCAGGGAGGTCGTACTGCTCCGCCAGCGAGTACAGGTCAGACAGCTGTCGGCCGCTGTAGAACTGGCGGTTGGTGGCAAGCTCCAGCGGGGCCTTCAGGAGTGGGTTTGTCTGGCCAAGGATGTTCTGGCCGGTTTTGGTAAGCGTGTCTATCAGCCTGCCCGTCAGCGTGTTGCCCGTTCCTGGCGTGAACAGGTTCAGCAGGCCCTCATGCGGCAGGTCAATGTTTGTTAGGACTCGCGAGATGCCTGGGGTGTCAACGCCAAGCAGCGGGAACGACGGGTCGATTGGGATCGCCGCCGACTGCCGCAGGTACTCAGGCGTAAAGCGATTCTCCGATGGCTCGGTCAGTCGGTTGATCGTCCTGATGCTCTGCCCCATCAGGCCTGATGGATTGGTGAGCAGCTCCTGGGCGACGAGCGGCGTGATGCCCTTGGTGTATGAGTAGAAGGGCACCAGCCGCTTCAGAATGTCTCGCTCAAACGCGGTAAACGCCTCAGGCCGATAGTTGATCTGCGTCAGGTCAGCGACTGCCTTGGCTGCAGCGGGGGCGTCCCCCTTGCGGACGCGCGTCAGGTAGGTGCCGATGCGATTGAATGCGTCACTGCCCTCCGCGGCCCGGTCGCCAAGTTCTAGAAGCCAGTTGGCGTTGCCCTCGGAGGTGCGCAGCGATCCGAGATTCCAGGGAACTGGACTCCTGCGGATACGCCCGCCCATGCCCTGAAAGATTGGGCCCGCGCCGCCAGGAAATGTCTCGCGGTATGTCAGGTTGCTTGCTTGGCGACCAAGGTCGTCAGAGACGCCGCCTGAAGTTAGACCCTCAGCGCCTGAGTCAGACAGAAACTTGCGGACCCTGGCTTCCGCGAGTTGCTCCGCGCTTGGGCGCATGCCCGTTGGAAACAGCTCGTCGGCGCCATAGCCCGGCGCGGATGAAAGCCTGCGGGCCAGAGGGGCGTAGTTCCCTCCCTTGGCCTGCACTGCAGCGTACGCGTCCAGCGGGTTAAATGCGCCCTGCGTGAGGCCGGCAAATCCGCCAGAGTACATGTCGCGGTTGTAGCGGGCTGGCCATAACAACGCGAGCGACTTAAACCGCTGCGTGTAGTCGTCAATGACCTTGAGCAGTCCGGTCGCCTCTGCCGGTGCCCTGGCAGTCACCAGCCGCGTGTTCATCCGATCAACGAGATCGCGAGGGAACGAGTAGTTCGTCAGCAGCTCTTCAGGGTCAACCCCCATGCGGCTGGCAAGTGCCTGCACTCCGGACGGGATGGCGTTCTCGTCAGCGCGTGAGACGAACCCAAGAGTCCCCAGTGCGTCGGCTGGCGAGTAGGCGTTTCCGCCAGGCACCATGTCGATGTGCCGATTGATGGCGTTGCCGGCAAGCTCGTCCAGCAGCGTATCTGCGACAGCCTCTCTCCGCGAGGTGTTGCGGATCGCCGTGTACAGGTCGTTGAGCGAGTTGCCGTACCGAGGCAGTTGCTCAGTGGAGTACTGCAGAGGCGCCCGGCGAATGCTGTCGGCTAGGTCAATGTATGCCTCTTGGCGCCGCATCTCCGCGGCCAGCAACTTGTCGCCTTCATACCTCACGCCCTTGCGGGAAAGCATGTAGTCGTATGCGTCTTCGCCGCGAGCGATGGGGGCAAAGTCAGAGGCGTTGGTGGACAGCCAGTCCTTCAGCACCCGTTCGGCCTGGTCGTTCGCCGTGACATTGCGGAGCTGTTTAGCCAGGTCCGGATCCTGGTACATCTTGTTCAGGACCCAGCGAGGGAAGGCGAGCGTGTAGTCCCTGCGGCCGGCCGTCGATGCGCCGCCAAGAGAGGCAACGGCCGTGTCCTTGAGCGGGATCGGCTTTGTTCCTTCAAACCCACGGGCGTATCGCGGGCGGGCAGGCTCAACGCGCTGGCGAAAGAAGTAGTCGATGTCGTTAGGCGGCGTCAGTCGCTCCAGCGGAATGCCGAGACGCTCGGCGTTGGCTATCGACTCTCGCGTAAAGTCATCGGCAAGCTGCCGGACCCTGCGAGCGCCTGGCACGTTGTCGAACATCTGCAGGAGTTCGTCTGGGATCTGGTCCAGCTGATTCTCCATCAGATTGCCGAATGCGTCGGCAACTTCTGCAGACCTGCCAAGCCCGGGCTGGATGGCTTCAAGGTCGCGCTGGAACGCGACGTCAGCAGCAGCGATGCGAGAATTCGCGGCCCGCTCCGCAAGCTGCTCGGCACGCGTCACCTTGCGGCCAAACATCTGGCCGGGCTCGTCTGTGAACTGCTTTACCCGCCCGTCGAACATTGCCTGGGCCGTACGCAAGACGGGTCCGATGACCGGCGTGGCTCGCAGGTTGGTGCCAAGCCAGTCGCTGCCGCGGGCGAGGTAGTCGCCAACTGTGGACCCGTACATGTCGAACGCGTCATCCACCAGGCCTGGGAACCGGAGTGCGTTGCTGCGGGTCAGCGGGCTTTCCCAGAGTTCATCCGTCCCGCCTGCCTGGTTGAAGGCACGGCGGGCGGCATCCAGGGCCTCCCTGCGGGCCGTGTCTTCAGCGGACACCCGCAATGCAGTGTCGTCCAGGGCTCGGCCGGCCTGCCCGGCAGCCTCCTCGGCCATGTCGTCTGCAAGCGTGCGTGGCGTGCTGCCGCGGAGAAACGTCGCCACTCCCGTGTTGGGTACAGCCCCAGTCTCGGCGGCGCGGGCGGCGCGCAGCACCAGGTCGTCGCCGGCCGTGCCCATGAGCCCAGCCCTGGTTGCGGCCTTGGCTGCGGCCGTGCGAGCGCCTGTTCCCAGAACGGCGGTCAGGCCAAGCGACGCGTATGTCAGTGGGTCCAGCAGAATCTCTGCACCCAAGCCTCCGCTGAAGTTCGCCCAGTTGTCATCCTCACCTGCGAGGCCGTACTGCCTCAGAAGCTCGCGGCCCGTGACGCGATCCTCGCTTGTATCCCACAGGGCCGACACGGCCTTGCCAAGCCCGCCTGACAAGCCGCCGCGGACGACAGCCCCAGGGGTGTCAAGCAGCCACCCAATCGCAGAAAGGCCTGACGAGCCCTGGTTGGCCAGCTCGCGGAGGAGAGAGGTCTTCTCTTCCTCCGGCATCAGGTCCGCGAGGGTGCGGCGCTTACGTAGTGGCGCTATGCCAAACGGGTCAATGTCGTCATCGTAGATGTCGAACAGAGGGGACTGCGACATGACGCCTATCCCACAAACCCGCCGTCTCCGCCATCTCCGCCTGGCGCAGTGGCGCCTGAGGGGGGCATGACGAGAGGCCTGTAGCCGTCTCCGAACATAGGATCAATAATTGACGGAACTTCAGTTACAGGGTCATATCCATTATCAATGAGTGCCTGCCTGGCGCGCGATCTTGCGATTTCAGGAGAGGCGGCGTTCCTCGCGGCCGTTGCGGCCAGTTTCCTTCCGTCGCGCACGCGAACGTCGGCTTGCAGCTGCTGCTGAATGCGCAACGCCTCAACACCTGCTGCGCCTTCGTTAAATCCCTGCCCGGTCGCCACCCGCAGGCCAAGCGCAGACAGCTCTTCATTGCGCCTGGCCTGCACATCAAGCGGCGTGGCTCCGCCGATGTCACCTCCGGTAAGCCTGTTTGCCAGAACCTGGTTTTGCCAGTCCTGCGGCATCATGCTCAGTGCGTTTGTATAGGCGATGGTTCCGCCAGGCCCGCCTGTCGGCTGGCCGCCAGCAAGCATGGCATTCCGGCGAACGCGTTGCACGCGCTCCAGCTTGTCGCTTTGCGAGCGAGTGGCTGCCATGTCCCGCAGCGGCTGGAAGGATGCCTGCGACCCCATGGCAATGTCGTTGGACGGATCGTCGTCCGCTTTGCTTGCTGCAACGCGGGCTTCAACAGCCGCCCTGGCCTCTTCGACTGGGATGCCGGCCTGCTCGGCAAGAGCCTTTAGCCGCTGGTTGATGGCGAACGGCGTACCGCCCTGTGCGCCACCCCAGTCTGCCGGGCGGGTGCGGTTCGCACGGGCTGCTCCGTCCGCAGTGTACTTGTATACGCGGCGAGGGCGGCCCGTGACGTCATCGACCGTAACCTCGTCGTAGCCTCGCTCCACAAGGTCCGGCCTCTTGCCTGGCACGCCAGGTCGGCCTTCGACATTGCCCTCAGGCTGGGCGTTCTCCATGTACCTAACGCCGGTTGGCGTCTGCACCGGGATGAAACCCCTAGCCATCATGTCGCGGTCGCGCTGGGAGTACTCGTACGCTCCCTCAGTAGCAACGCCTCCCTCTCTGGGGAGAGAGCGGGCGTTGTAGGCCGCAGCCTCGGCGTCACTCATTTCCCGCGACACTCGCGTGGGCACACCGCTGGCATCGTTGACGCCGGGAACGGTGGAGTTGGGGTACATCCTCTCGCTGCCCTGTCCGCCACGCAGGCGAGAGTCAAGCTCGGCGCTGGTGCTCGTCGTCCCTTCTCGCACGCCGCGGGACACTTCCACCTGAGCCTTGGCCCACGCGTCCTCAGGCTTCATCCGCATCTCCTGCACGTAGTACGTGGCAAGCGAACGGACCTTGTCAGGATTCAGCCCCTCAGAAACGGGGCGGCCTGCCCACGGATCATTGACGCGAGGCCGCGGAGCGGATGCAGAAGCGCCTCCGCGGCCGGGGCCCCGCATCAGTGCGAGCTGGGCACGCTGCCAGGCCTCCTCCGGCGGGATGCCGGGCATGGTGGCGGCAACTTCAGCGACGCGGGCCGGATCAAGCCCAGGCTCCACAGGAGGCATGCCTTGCGACGAGGCCGGCGATCCGAACGGAACCTCTCTGTCTGCCGGAAGCGGCAGGCTGGCACCAGATGTGCGGCTTTCAGGACGAGCGGCAGGGCGAGGTGCTTGCGACTGTGCGGCGGCACGCTCTCGCCGCCTCCAGGCGTCCTCTTCTTCCATCTGCGCCCGTTGGCGTGCATTGCCAGGGTCATAGCCTTGCTGGCGGAAGTACCCTTCCATGGCTACCTGCCGCTGTTCGCTGCGTGAGTACTGCGGCACCTCACGCTCGGCCATCTCAACGGCCATCTCTGGGGTATACGCCCCAGGGTTCTCCATCATGATCTGGTCGGCACGCTCTTCGACCGAAGCCCTGCGGTCCCACACAGGATATGTGTGGAAGCCGTGCGGATTCTGGCCTGGCGTCGTCCACTCGTCAGGGCGCACAACGGAGCCTGGGATGTCCCTCAGGATGTCGTCTCGTCCGAACAGCTCCCGGGCCATGCGAAGGCGGTCGCGCTCCACCTGGGCGCCCCACGTTGCCTCGTCCATCCATCCGGCCGGCATGGCTATCTCCCGTAACGCTGACCAAGGATCCGACGGATCGCATCTCGCTGGTTCTCGCTGTCCAGCATGATCTCTGGGTCTTCAGTAAAAATGTCCGTTGCGCTGGGGGCGGCGTCCCGTATGTCTAAAGCCATTGCCGCAGCGATGCCGGAAACGTCATCCACCACTGGGGCGAAGTTTATCTCCCCGGTCATCTTTCCCAGGGCTTCGCCCATCTCCTGCCGCACGGCGCGTCGCTCGGCTGCACGCTGTTCATAGTCAGCGAACACTTCCTGCTCTTGCCGCATTCGGTCGCCGTACTGGCGGGCTGCCTCGCCAATCCCAAGCGCAGTCAGGCCGCCGGCCGCTGTCCCCAGTGCTGTGGTGCCCAGAGCCCCTGCGACAGCCTTGGCCTGGGCCCTCTGTCGCTCTGATGCGGCCACCTTGGCGAGCTTTTCGGCACGGGCATCGTCCGCCGCCTGGAACGCCAGGGCCGCCACCGACTGGGCTCGCTGCTCTGGGCTCAGCCTTTCAAGCCTTGCGGCCATAAGGGCATTAGACCGGATGGCGTCCAGGGCCTCGGAGGTCGGACCGTCCGCCGCCTGCATGGCCGACTCGCCAGCGGACGTCATAACACGCTGCTCGGCCCAGGAGCGGGGGCCTCCGATTGCGGCGTACTCCACCGACACCGGATCCAGCGCGGCTCGCGGCACATCGACCTGAACCTGCGGCGGACCCTCAAGTGCCTCCAGGCGGCGGGCGAGGTCGTCGATCATCTCCTGGGGACGGCCAAAATGAATGGCGTCCTTCAGGGCGGTGCGCGCAAGATTGATCGCCCGCTGGTCGGTTGCAGCCTCCTGGCCCATGCGGCGCAGGAAAGACGATACTGGGTCAGCCACGCTTCTTGTCCTTCTTGGAGGATTCGTCGTCCATGGCGATCTTGCTCACGGACCCGCGCTTCTCTTCCTGGAGATCGGCGTTGGCGAGAGGGTCGTTCTCGTCCTGGCCCAGCTGATCCAGGACCTCCTTCTCTTCCTCGCCGTCTGTGGCGGACATGAGCTGCTGAATGATGCGTGCCATGGCGGACTTGGTGAGGTCGCCTGGGATTGCAACGCTAAACTTGGTTTGCTTGGCCATGATTACCTCAAGAGTCCTCCAAGAAGATTCTCCACTAGCCCAAGGGCTGCACCTTGCCTCTGCATGGCGTCGGACTGACGGCCATACGCACTCTGCTGCTGCAGCCCAGCGAGGGCCTGTGCATACTGTTCGTTTGCCTGCTGTCCCTGCAGCTGAAGCCCTGCGGTGTAGGACCCCTGTTGCAGGTTCTGCGAATACGCATCCGCGACGGCGTTTGCCATCTCGCTTGCGCCTTGTATGCCGGCCTGGTTCATCTGAGCGCCGCCAACGGATAGGCCTGGGCGGATCAGGTTGCCTCGCTTGAGGGCACCACGCGGGTCGCCAAGAGCAAGGGCCTGCGCTTGCTGGTTGTTGAACGCAGCCTCCATCTGCTGCGGGCTGATGCCAACTGGCGGTTGCGTGTGCAGGTTTACGTTGTTCACGTGAACAGACCCTGTAGGAGCGGACTGACCGTGCCAAGCCGCGAGCTGGCTAGTTGACGACGCTGCGACTCTGCCTGCGCCATCTGCTGAAGGCCAGACAGCGCCAGCTGCTGCTGAGCCTGCATCTTCTGGAGTTCAAAGTCGCCGGCCGCCTTGCTCGCCGCAACGTCGAACGACGCCGCGTTGGCGTCCCCGGCTGCGTTGAGAATGTCCTGCTGGTGCTGCCCATAGGAGGCGTACGGAGACTGCATCCGCAGGCCGGAAAGCGCATCAGATCGCTGCTGCTGCGTATATGGGGCCGGCGGATTGAAGCCAGAGTTGTAAGTAAGCATTAGTAGGGCCTCACCGCCGTGGCCATCCGCCGTGGCCGCCTATCGTCCCCAAGGATTCGCGTGCCGGAAATGGACCGCCGTGGCTGCCTCATGCGATCCGCCGCATAATCTTCTTCCAGCATCCGCGCGGAAGGCCCGCGGCCGAGCATGCCCCTCACAACCGGATCGGCGTCCTGGCGGAGTCCGTCAAGAATCAGGCCAATCTGAGATGACGCACCGGCGAACCCACTGTTAATGCCATCAACTGCCGCGCCAAATCCATCGCGAAGCTGTCCCATGGACGAACCAAAGCCGCTGCCGAGCTGCGACGTAACCTGGTCAAGCCCGCGACCCATGTCATTCCCAAAACCCGCCAGCTGGACCTGCGTTGCCGCGTTGCTTCGGCCCATCCTGCCTGCGGCATCTCGGTAGCCGTGTCGCATATCACCCGTCATGCCGCCAAGCTGGGCCTGCGTGATGTTGTATGCGTTACCCATTTGCGACGCCGTATCGCCAAGGCCAGCACCCATCCCTCCTGCAAGTGAGCCGAGTTGCGACTGGGCGCCCCCATATCCGCTGGCAAGCATGGCAAGCAACTGCGACTGGTCTGACGGAGCGCGGTTCTGGGCAGAGTAAAACTGGTCCATGCCACGCCCGGCAGAGCCGTACGCGTCACCAGCCAGGCCGCGCAAGCCCAAGAGCGACTGCTGGAGCATTGCCGCCGGCTGGCTACGCGACGAGTCATGCTGCGAGTTGGCGGAATTCATGCCAGCCGTGAAGTTTGACGTTAACGCTTGAGAGATGTCTGGCGACATGGCGTTGCGCTGCAGGGCATCAAGCCCGCCGAACGTCTGCCCCGCAAACATCTCCGGGCGACCGCCGCTGGCCCGCGTGGCCTGGACATTAAGCCCGCCACCGCCCGCAGCGCCGCCGTAACTGCCGCTCGCAATCGGACCGCCAGGCCCAGTGGCCGAAAAGCCCCCGTCTCCGGAGGAGCCGTACTCGTCTCTAAGCGACACGTTGGAATCGGAGAACAGGCTGGCGTTTGCCAGCCCCTGGCCGGCAGACGAGTAAGCAGCTCCAAGCTGGCCCAGCGCAGAATTGCGGCCGACACCGTAGCTAGAGAGGGCCTGCTGATTTGCCATTGCCATGTCTGCCATGGCCTTGTTGTAGGCAGACTGATTGGCACTCCACGCCCCCAATGCAGCGTTTGCGTTAGACCCGTAGGCCCCAAGAGCCGCAGAGCCGATGTTGCCAAGAGCACCCTGCCGAGCAGCCTCTGCCATGGCGTTGGCGCCGGCGATGTTGGACCGCTCATTCGCCGCGGCAGTCGCTGCGTTTCCAAGGGCGTTGGCATAGGAGCCGTACGCGTTGGCCGCACTACCGCCAAGCGAGCCCATGCCCTGCGTGTACCCGGTGTAGGCGTTCCCAAGCCCGCTGGTATAGGCCCCCTGAGATCCGGCCATGGTATTGGCAAGCGAGCCAAGGCCCTGCATGTACCCGCCGTAGGCGTTGCCAAGGTTGGCGCCGTACGCAGCGTTGTTGGTGGCCGCACTAGCCCCAAGGCCCCCAAGCCCTTGAGCGTAGTTGCCGTAGGAGCTGCCCAGGCCCTGAGAGTATCCGCCGTACGTTTGGCCGATGCCGCCAGCAAGTCCGGCATACGCGCTTGCAAGAGACGGCGCCGCAGAGGAGTAGGCGTTCTCAATGGCGCCCGCAAACGAAGCGGGCTGCGAGAACAGCGTGGACAGGATCTCTGCCTGCGCGGCAGGGCGGCCCTGATTGGATGCGGCGTTCGCCATGGCGGTCGCCGTGGCCTGCTGGCCGCGTAGGGCGTTATCAGAATCCCTGTTCTTGGCGTCAACAAGTTGCTGCAGAAGGTTGTTGATCATGCATGGCTCCTACCTATAAGTGTCCCTGGTCGGCGGTTGGCGTCATATCCACCGAACGTCAACGATGGTGCTGTTTCCGCTGCGTTCCAGCTGGCATTGGTCGTTGAGTCTGTATTCCGGAATTTCCACAAACCCAGCAATCGGCGCCCGCGGGTCAGGCGGCGGGAATCGCGGGTCTTGCCCAGGCCTGCCGTCCCGGCCATTGCGGCCATCTCTCCCAGGAGGGCCTGGGATTGGCGGCGGCCAGAAAACGCCAACACCTCCAGGAGGAACTTCAGGGCTTACGCCTGCTGGCCCTGCAGGCCCAACACCGCCAGGCGACCCGGCCGGGCCTGGGGCCCCGTCGCGCCCGTCGCCTCCGTTTAGGCCGCCCAACCCAGCTTCGCCGCTAGAACCAGAAAGCCCTGCGGCACCAGGCGCACCGGCGGGGCCTGCTGAACCGACTGAGCCAGCCGTTCCGGGCGCGGGGAAGTTGTTAATAGTGGTTGCATTGACATTGTTAGCGGTGACCGTGTTGTGCTGCGAGTTGTCAATGTAGGTGTTTCCGCCTATATGGAACGTCGGCCCACCGAACGTGTTAAAGGTGCCGAACTCCTGCGATAACGGAAAGTTAAATTGGTCGCCAAGGTAGGTGTGCTGATGCCAATCGCCAAGGTTCATGCCAGGTATCTCAACAACCCCCGCGTCCCTTCCTGGAGGGCCCTGAATCTCGCGGATCTCACTTGGGCCCGGAAGGATTGGGCGGACGGGGCCCGGGTCCCACGGCGGTGCGCCAGGCGCACCGGGGATGTATCCTCCGCCAAAGCCGGCGCCGTACACGCCGTTGCGCTGAGGCTTGGCCATGCCGGGCTCAATTGTGACTGGCCCGCGGTGGACGATTGGCTGCGCGCAGTTGCCAAACGTCTGCATCAATGACTGCAGCATCTGCGGCGTCATCTGGCTGCCTGCCGAGCGCGCTAGGGCCGGCATGTTTTGCGTGTTGAATCCCATTAGCCAACACCGTCAATGGATATGCCCCGCACCACCACCGGCTCGCTCGCCGTGCCTGACAGCATTGCAGCCATGTGCCTGTCGCCTCCGGACGACTGCGGGTCAGGCTGTCGTCCTGAGTAGCTTGCCCTAGCCACTCCGCTGGCCTGCCCAAGAGAAGATCGCGTGAGCTTCATGTTAAGCGTCGCCCCGCCGCCTGAAGACGCCACAAACCCGCCGCCGCGGTCGCTGGCGATGGCGTTCGGCCGGGGCGTGGGCGAGTTGTTGTACGACAGATCCAGCGACAGCGAGGAGTCGTTGGTTGTCGGCTTGTAAAGCACCGTAATGCTGCGACTTCCGCCATCGGACGAAAGCGGCAATTCCGGGGACCGATAGGAGTACGGGATGCTGGCACCGCTGTCCGACGAACCGGACTGCTTGAGAATGGTGCCCGCAGAGGTCCCGTATAGCGGGGTATTGCGTCCGGAGAGTTCAGCGCAACATCCAGCCGTAACGGCCGTCGTAAACGTCTCCTCCCACCATGCTTTGGTAGCTACGCAGTAGCACAACGCCCTTCGCGTTCCGGTGTCGCCGGCCTGGCGGTAGAAAAATCGCACCACACGTGCGCCAGCGTCTACCTGCACGTGGAACGTATCGGCGGCGCTGAAGTCGATGACGCCGTCCCGCCAGTAGTTGTCGATTGGCACGGAGACTGGCTCTTCGCTCTGGCCGTCGTAGGCGTACATGCCGTATGAGTCAACCATGAACGCGGAGCCGCCGAGCACGCCCCAGCACCGACTGTTCAAAATACCGCGGTACGCTCCAAGTACGACGGCGGCGTCCACTGCCGGCTGCGCGACGTAGCTCAGGCGGTACAAGTGCGACGTCTGCACCAACAGGAGCGACGGTCCAAGTGGGACCAGTGCGGCCAGTTTGTCCGGCTCCCCCGTGTTCTCTTGGATGATCATCTCGTTCTCTGGCGGAACCGATTCCGGCTCGTCGATCTCAGAAAACAGCAGTGCGTTGGGCCGCACGCCAGTGCTGTCCACGCCGTACCATGCGCGGTCCTGGAACATGCAGGCCACTTGAAACTCGCCGGGAGGAACCGCAAACCGCCTGGCGTTGAGCTGCCCGGACGGCAGCGTGACTGGCATCAGGCCGTAGCCATCACGGGACGGGCTGGACAGCAGGCCGTCCGACAGGGCGTCCACGTACGGCGTGAGCCCGGCGATTGGCAGCGTCGCCACGCGGAACAAGATCACAGACTGGTCCGCCGTCGTCCGCCACAGCTCCACTCGCGTGGCCCGTGAGTCGGCATGGGTGGTGTCAATGGTCCACGTAATCGAACCGCCTCCAGACGCGACGGTAACCTCCGAGAGGTCAGAGATTGACGAAGGCACCGGCCCTCCGCGGTCCGGCGGCGTATCGTCCAGGTAGCGAAAGCAGCAGCGGTACTTTCCGCGGATCATGGGCCGCATGGTCGCAGAGGCTCTCGCAGTGGTGTCCATGATGGTCGCTGTAGGCGGCGTTGAGTACGCCCCTCCCGCGAGCACGGTGACGCCAGTGACTCTCCCGGTGGAGTCCACGCTGCATGTGAGCGCTGCGCCGCCGCCCGTGGCGTCCTGTTTGGCAGGAAGGACGCTAATGATGGGTGGAGTCATGTAGCCGACTCCGCTATTGGCTACCGTGACGCCGGACACAGAAAAGAACTGGTCCACATCAAACAGGCGAACGGCGTCGGCACCACGGAGCGACAAGGTTACGCCATCCTGCGTGCATCCAGTACCGGCAGAAGTGACGACGACGCCCTCAAGGTTTGTTGTGGCGGACACCACAATGCGAGCATACTGCGAGGTGAGCCCGTTTGTGTTGTGCCACTGGAGGACAGATCCTGTGGAAGCGCCGCTAAAGGTATAAGCGGTTGCAGACGCTGAGTGAGCCGGCGAGCCTCCACTGAAGGTTACGGAAGGGCTTGCTGTATACCCACTGCCGGCATGCGTGATCAGCACCGCGCCAACGCGAGTGTCCGTGCTGGCCGTGCCAGACGCGCCCGTTCCACCTCCGCCGGAGAACGACACGGAAGGCGCGCCTGTGTACCCGCTGCCACCGGAAACCATGTACACGGTCCCAACCGCCGTGCCTGCGAGGTCGCACGTGGCTGCAGCTCCAGTGCCGCCGCCGCCGGAGAACGACACTGTAGGGGCAGTGCTGTACCCAGTGCCTCCGCTTACACTGACGCCGGCCACAACATTGTACAAAACTGCTTCCGCCTGCGCTCCAGTGCCGCCGCCTCCGGAGATAGATACGGTGGGGGTTGCGGCATAGCCCTGACCTCCAGTGGCGACCCGCGCGGATGCAATCTGGCCGGCACCGTTGCTGATGACGCGCACCCTGGCGATTCCGCCAGCAACATTAACCGTGAATGCCGCCGATGTGCCGATGCCAGAGGAGAACGATACGGAAGGGGTTGATTGGTACCCATCGCCAGGGTCCGAAATGCGGACGGTGGCAACTCTCCCGTTAACAATCTCCGCAGCCGCAGCCGCGGAGACGGTGGGCGACCCCCCCGTGAACACAACGCTTGGCGGATTGTTGTAGCCAGCGCCGCCGTTGATGAGCTGGATGCCGCCTACATGGAAGAGCGATGAGCTGCTCTGCGTCAGCACTGGGCCGACGCACGGAGGATGGATGCCAATGGGCTGCGCGGTCGTACCGCCATTCCACCGTAGGCCCCGCCCCATGCCGTCCACGCCGTATGAATCCCCGTTCCGGCCGCGGAAGAACGTCAGGTACTTCTGCCCGCTCTGGACATAGGCAGTTGCTGCAGCTCCAGTGCCGCCGCCGCCGGAGAACGCCATCGTAGGAGCGGAGGTGAACCCAGACCCCTGAGACTTGATTTGCAAGCCCGCGACCTTGGTGCCTGCCATCACGGCAACGACAGTGGCGCCAGTACCGCCTCCACCTGAGACGGTTATTGAAGGCGGCGAAGAATAGCCAGATCCTCCGCTGGCGACGCTAACCTTTACAAGCCCGCCGGACGACCTGCTGTAGATAACACTCACTGAGGCCCCCTTGCCACCCTTACGGTGCCGTCGGCAGATTGATACAGGACGCTCTCGCTGGCCCCAGGGACTCTCATCATCCTCACCACGCCCGCAGTGCCACCTGTGTGAGAAGCAAACGAGACGGCGGCCGTGCCCGGACGAAGGGCAATCTGGCCTGGTGCAATCACCTGCAGGTTGACCTGGGTAACCGCAGCGCCCGGCGGTATGGCGTACGGGCTGGCGTTGGTGACGAGCCCGGCCCACTTTTCAATGACGATCATCCTGCGTCCGCCTGGAGCGGCGACCTCCATCCGCCGTCATGCCAGACGGCCCGTGAGCGACCGGAGATCGGCGCCAACTGATCGTTTTCCATGGCCAGCCGAAGGTCCCGCTGGTACATCTGGGCCGCCCGGTCTTCCCCGCTGCCGCGGATCCGGGCCAGGTAGAAGTCGCAGGCGCTGTCCATGACGCCCCACATGTGCTGGGGAAGGTCAATTGGGTCTGTGACGATGCCGGCAACTCCGGTGAACGAAGACGGGTCCGGCGACACGGACACGGACGAGGATGACGCGCATGCTGTGATGACAGCCTCTTGGGCGTACGGCGACATTGACTCCACTGGCCCGGGCATGTCGGCTGTCTCGGAGATTCGCAGGACGCTGCCAACCATCGACGCCGAGAAGGAGCCGACGATCCCCGACGCATACACAGTGTTGGCTGACGAGCGCGAAAGTGACGAAAACCGCGAGGACGATTCATGTCCGCTGTACTTGATCGGCCTTGCGGTCCGGCGGTACGTGAAGTCGATGGTTTCAGCCTTGGACGGGTAGCCGATGAGCTTGATGGCCCACCCTGTGGAATCCGGGTCCTTGATGATGGTCCAGTGGTAGGGCTCGCCAGTGGAGTTGTTGACCCGCTCAACCTTCATGGCTTCGTCAGGTGACAGGTACATGCCGGACCACCAGTTGTACTCATCGCTGGGCTCGTCAATGTTGCGAAAGTCGCTCGGCAACGCGTAGACGGTGCGATACAGCGTGTAGGGCTGGGCAGTGACGTTGGCCTTCAGCTTCAGGGACGAGTCCAGCACAATCACGCTGTTGCTGGTCCTGGAGGCAACGCGGCAAATCTCTTCCCCCACCTTCAGGTACGCGCCGGTGGCCGCCCAGGCCGGCCAGGTGCCGCCCGTCAACGTGACCGTTGTCCCTGACGAGGTGACCGTGCCAGTGCCGTACGGCGCCTGAGTGATCAGCCGGCCGTGAACGGAGTAGTACGCCCAGTCCCTGATGGTCGTCAGTTCGTTGTACGCCCGGTGAATGGCGGACCTGATGTCCCGCTGCTCCGCGTCCTGCGGGCCGCCGTACGACGAGACAATCAGTGATTCGACGAGGTCGAAGTATGTGAGGTACGCCACTATTCAGTCCCCTGCGATACCACATCCGCCAAGGCCACCACCTCAATCTCCCCAAACCTCTCGCTATCCAGCCGCGAGAACCCGCCCCAAACGATCCCGCCCTCCACGCATTCCGTGAGAATGTCGCCGCAGAGCATCCACCGCCCGTCGTTTGTTGCAACGGGCGAGGGAACGTGACGCGGGTCGCCGTACTCCTCCTGCACTGCGAGCAGCCGGTTGCGTAGTTCGGCGTCGAACACCAGAGCCACCGCCCGCAGCGTGGCGAGGTCTGGCGTGACGCCGGATGCGAGGAGGTCGGAGAGGGTCATACGTTCCTCCCCATCGCGGTCTGGAACGCCTGCATGGCGGTGCTGTAGGCGGCGGCTTGCGCTGCGGTCATGGACAGGCCGATGGAATATCCGCCGGAAGTGCCGCCGTATCTATCTACATTCGCCGGAATGCTGGCACGGTTGATGCCGAAAATGTGCATCTCCGAAGTTGTCGGCGTTGCTGCCGTGAGTGTTCCGGTCCCGTCGGACGCTCCGTTCTTGTAGATGACTCCTCCGGTGGACGTGCCATGCACACCAAGCCAAAACGCTCCCGTAGAAACAGACCCTGCGGATGAGATCGCAGACGTTGAGCCGCCAAACGAGAATCGCACATCGCTGGCGGAAACCTGATGACCAATCGCAAACTGTTGGGAAATGGATGCGGCAGACTCAGACCCCATGAAGATGTCGTAGTCGGCATTGACAAATGTTCTTGCGTAGAACGCCTGATGCCTGTCTCCCGCGGGGACGGTGTTTGTTGGAAATCCCGTGTTCAAATATTTCGACCTGTTGGCGTTCGCCAACCCACCGCTCGCCCCCGTCTCCGCGTAGTCGCCGCTAACGAACGGCCCCACGTTGGTGTCGGTGGTGTTGCCGTACTGAGTGCCACCGAGCGACGGGCCGCGATAGAGCGGGACGAGGCAGGCGTTGAGTCCGGTTCCCGCGAAGATACCCATGCGGTAGAAGCGGTCACGGATACCCGCAGAGTCGATGGCATTGCAGAACTGATTCACCGCGCTCGCCGTGCTGGCACTCACCGTGCCGCCGTTTTGATAGACGCGGTTGATCCAATCCTGTGCGTCTGCGTTAGAGGCGGCTGGGGCGAGGGTGATTGCATACTTGGATGCGAGGTGCCGCTCAAGCCTGCTGCGCTCGTCGGAAGTCAGATTGCGGCCGCCGTACACCATAAACTCTGCGATTCGGCCGTTGAGTTGGGCGTATGTCTCTGCTGCTGCCAACCGCCCCAGCGTCGTCGCGCGTGAGGAGTCGGAGATGGCGGCTTCGCTGGCGACCGACGTTGTCCCATACGTTACGCCATTGTGCCTGACGCTAATCGCATCGTTGGAGAAATCCACGCACCACAGGGAAACTGCGCCCACTCCAACATTCGACGCCAGTATCACTCCTTTTGTGCCTGCCTCGTTGCGTCGAAACTTCGACGTTGCCTCAACTAGGTGCGAGTGAAAGCCGTTAGTTGGGCCAGTTTGGAAAAACGTGTCGGCCGTTTCGTCATGGCGACCAACATAAACGTAAGTGCTGGTGGCCTTCGCGGCGTACGACTGAGTCGCGATTGCGTTTCCCGCAAACGCCAGCGCGTTCTTCGCTCCGAGAGTTCCGAGCGTGGGCCGCAATGCCCCCGTCGCCTGCGTTGCGTTCCTCCCATTCCCACTCTTGTCCAGCCACGCCCCCACAGGGTCGTTGGTTGCGGTGGCGGGTGCGTGGACGCCGCTGATGCCCCACTTCGCGGCGAGGTAGGCTTCGACGCGGGCCAACTCTGCCCTCGTCAGTGCGCGATTGAAGTAGACGATCTCCGCGACCGGCCCGTTCCAGAAAGAGTTTGCTCCGATATTGCTGCCGACATGGAGCGTAGGCGATCCAGACCCTGTGGTTGCTGGGATTGTTCCGGTCACTGTGCCGGATACACCGGCACCTGACGAATAAAACGACAAGGCTGACGCACTGTAAGTGTCTGCGTACAGGCCCGCCGACAAGATACTGGTGCTGCCATTTGGGTTATACGATACGAAGTTGCCGCCGTTTGAAACGTAGGCGCGGGCAGACCCATTCATGAACAGGAAGGAGTCGCTACCGCCGTCGTAGACGCGGGCCAACGCACCAACCGTGTTGGTGGTGTGAGCGCACACGGCAATCCGCGTCATCCCGGAAAGACCGTTGGTCGCGGTGAACGCCGACGACGACGCCATGTTGGTCGAAGTCCCGTTGAACACCAACGCCTGCCTACTGTTGAAGCCCGTGCTGGACAGGGTCGGCCGCGCGGAGCCAGACGCCGTGAGGACTGCGCCCGTCGCGCTCTTGTCCGTCCACTGGCTTACAAGCCCGCCGCTGGCCGTGATGGTCGCGTTGTCCGCACCATCCAGCCACAGCACGCACCCACTAATCTCCGTAGGCGACGAAGCCGCCGTCACCGCACCAGCGTCGGTGGTGTAGAGCGATGACGCATCACTCGCGTCCAGCCAGATCGCGAGGCCGCTGATCGAACGCGGGTTGAACGACGAGGACGGCCGGAGCGTGCGTGGGGAGAGGGGCATGATTAGGTTGGGGTGATTGCAGTGAGGATGCCATTGACGAAGACAAATTCCTCAGCGTTGATGGTCGCAGTCCCCGTGAAGCCGGTGGGCGTGAAGTACGGTGTGCTTGACCAGATTCGGCCAGCGCCGTACTTCATCTTGCCCGTATCCGACTCAATGCCCAGCTCGCCGTTAAGTAGCTCATAGTCCGCGTCAGCCCACTCCGCGGCCGTGTGGCTGCGGATCAGTGGGCGGAGGCTGCGGAGAGGATCAAGTGCGCTCATGCTGGCTACCCCTTCAGGACAACTGTCATCGCGCAGGTGGTGCCGCCGGACACAACGGGAACGACAAACGGAAGGGCGAAGCACGCGTCCGGGATTGGATGCACGCCTACCGTCAGCGAGGTTGTTACCGCAGAGCCATCCGAGTACACCTGCCGTGGCGTATCGTCTGCGTTTGCTGATCCGTGCCAGCTGATCTGCGTGCAGCTGTTGGTTGCGGCGATCACCACGCACCCGCCAGCGAAGGTGCCAAACGCAATGCGGCCCGCCGTGCTGGCGGCGCTGCTGCTGGCCGTGATGGACACCGCGTCTCGGAATCGCGTGATCTCGTTCATTTCTTCCTCTTTAAGGCGTGCTTGGAGATAGCCATTTCTCGGAGTTCTGCC
>Ga0315903_10002830_pt1 | contig 24840 bp, 22 predicted proteins | sample LakEriMetagenome_7_FD_203524 | JGI IMG/M metagenome (GOLD analysis project Ga0315903, IMG submission 203524) | Freshwater fungal communities from buoy surface, Lake Erie, Ohio, United States - Buoy 2 MA119 | ecosystem: Environmental > Aquatic > Freshwater > Lake | place: USA: Lake Erie, Ohio... | reverse complement strand
GCGCCTTCCGGACCGTCGTCACCGCCTATGAGCCTGTCTGGGCCATCGGCACGGGCCGGACCGCCTCCCCGGAGCAGGCCCAGGAGATCCACGCGCTCCTCCGTGGCCTCATCGCCTCCCGGGATGCTACAATCGCCGGCTCAGCGAGGCTCCTGTACGGGGGCAGCGTCAAGGCGGGCAACGCGGCGGAGCTCTTCGCCATGCCCGACATCGACGGCGGCCTCATCGGCGGCGCCTCGCTGAAGGTGGATGAATTCGCGGCCATCCTGGTGGCCGCGTCGGCTTGAAGCCGCTCGCCACCCTCGCCAGGGCAGGTCAGGTCTCCAAGGAACATCAATGCTCACCGCGCTCACCATCGTGCAGGTCTTCGTCTCGATCGGCATCATCGCGCTCGTGCTGCTGCAGCGTGGCCGTGGTGCGGATGCGGGCGCGGGTTTCGGCGCGGGCGCCTCGGGCAGCGTGTTCGGCGCGCGCGGCGCCACCACCGGCTTGTCGCGCTCGACGGCCGTGCTCGCCGCCATCTTCATGCTCAACAGCCTGGCGCTCGCGTGGTACGGTACGCGCCCGGTGCAGTCGACATCGCCCGGCCTGATCGGCGAGAGTGTGACGGAAGTCACGCAACCCGCTTCGGCGCCGGCCGCTGCGGCACCGGCACCGGCCTTGCCGGTGACCGACGTTCCGGCGCCTGCGCCGACGACGCCGGCACGCTGAAAAAAAAAGGCGAAACGCACATATTCGCGGACGTGGTGGAATTGGTAGACACACTAGCTTGAGGGGCTAGCGCCGCAAGGTATGGGAGTTCGAGTCTCCCCGTCCGCACCAAATCTCGAGTCGCTTACTGTACAATGCGCCCCGCTTGCAGCACGGGGGTTGCGCGACATCCGTCGCGTTCGTGCAAGGGCGGAACAAATGCTGTCACAGTACTTGCCAGCACTGATCTTTCTCGGCGTGGCCACGGGCCTTGCCGCAGTGCTCCTTCTCCTTGGGACGGGTCTCGGCCGCTGGTTCGCGCGCGCGCCTGACGACGCCGAAAAACGCTCGGCCTACGAGTGCGGCTTCGAGGCCTTCGAGGACACGCGCATGAAGTTCGACGTGCGCTACTACCTCGTCGCCATCCTCTTCATCGTCTTCGATCTCGAGATCGCGTTCCTGTTCCCGTGGGCGGTCGCGCTCGGGAGCATCGGCGGCTTCGGCCTCGTCTCGATGGGGATCTTCCTCGCCATCCTCGTGGTGGGTTTCATCTACGAGTGGAAGAAAGGGGCGCTCGAGTGGGATTGACCGCCGGCAACGACGCGCAGGGCTTCGCCCAGCGCGGCTTCGTCACCACCCAGGTCGACAACCTCGTCAACTGGGCGCGCACCGGGTCGCTGTGGCCCATGACCTTCGGGCTCGCCTGCTGCGCCGTCGAGATGATGCATGCCGGCGCCTCCCGCTACGACCTCGACCGCTTCGGCGTCGTGTTCCGGCCGAGCCCGCGCCAGTCGGACGTCATGATCGTCGCCGGCACCCTCGTCAACAAGATGGCGCCGGCGCTGCGCAAGGTCTACGACCAGATGCCCGAGCCCCGCTGGGTCATCTCGATGGGCTCCTGCGCGAACGGCGGCGGCTATTACCACTATTCGTACGCCGTCGTGCGCGGCTGCGACCGCATCGTGCCGGTCGATGTCTACGTGCCGGGCTGTCCGCCCACGGCCGAGGCGCTGCTCTACGGCATCATCCAGCTGCAGAAGAAGATCGCCCGCACCAGCACGGTGGCCCGCCCATGAGCGACGCCCTCGCGGACCTGCTGCTCGAGGCCACCGGCGGCGCGGCGCGCCTCGTGCCCTCGCTCCCCGGCGAGCACACCCTCGAGTGCGATGCCGCCGCCTGGATCGCCGTCGCCACGGCGCTGCGCGACCACCCGCAGCTGCGTTTCGACCAGCTCGTCGACCTCTGCGGCGTCGACTACCTCGACTACGGCCGCTCCGAATGGAAGACGCTCTCCGCGACCGGCTCAGGCTTCTCGCGCAGCGTGAACCGCGAGGTCGCGCACCCTGAGCGCGCGCCCGGCACGCGCTTCGCGGTCGTCGTCCACCTGCTGTCGGTGGCGCACAACCGCCGCCTGCGGCTGCGCGCGTTCTGCGCCGATGACGCCGAGCCCATGATCGACTCCCTCGTCGGCATCTGGGCCTCGGCCAACTGGTTCGAGCGCGAGGCCTTCGATCTCTTCGGCATCCTCTTCGCCGGCCACCCGGACCTGCGCCGCATCCTCACCGACTACGGCTTCATCGGGCACCCGTTCCGCAAGGACTTCCCGCTGATCGGCCAGGTCGAGGTCCGCTACGACCCCGCCAAGCAGCGCGTGGTCTACGAGCCGGTGAGCATCGAACCGCGCACGCTCGTCCCGCGCGTCATCCGCGACGACAACCGCTACGACCCCGCGCTGACGGGACGCTGACACGATGCCCGAGATCCAGTCCTACACGATGAACTTCGGCCCGCAGCACCCTGCGGCGCACGGCGTGCTGCGTCTCGTGCTCGAGCTCGACGGCGAGGTCATCCAGAAGGCCGACCCGCACATCGGCCTGCTGCACCGCGCCACCGAAAAGCTCGCCGAATCCAAGCCCTTCAACCAGTCCATCGGCTACATGGACCGGCTCGATTACGTCTCGATGATGTGCAACGAGCACGCGTACGTGATGGCCATCGAGCGCCTGCTCGGCGTCACGCCGCCGCTGCGCGCCCAGTACATCCGCGTGATGTTCGACGAGATCACCCGCATCCTGAACCACCTCATGTGGCTCGGTGCGCACGGCCTCGACATCGGCGCGATGACGGTGTTCCTGCTCGCCTTCAAGGAGCGCGAGGACCTCATGGACTGCTACGAGGCGGTCTCGGGCACGCGCATGCACGCCACCTACTACCGCCCGGGCGGGGTGCACCGCGACCTGCCGCGCGAGATGCCGCTCTACCAGGCCTCGCGCTGGCGCAGCCAGAAGGACGCCGACCGCCTCAACGAGGCGCGCGCCGCCGGCCTGCTGCCCTTCATCGAGGATTTCACCCGGCGCTTCCCGAAGGCCGTCGACGAGTACGAGACGCTGCTCACCGACAACCGCATCTGGAAGCAGCGCACCGTCAACATCGGCGTCGTGACGCCGGAGCGCGCGCTGCAGCTCGGCTTCACGGGTCCGATGCTGCGCGGCTCCGGGATCGCCTGGGACCTGCGCAAGAAACAGCCCTACGACGTCTACGACCGCATGCAGTTCGACATCCCGGTGGGCGCCAACGGCGACTGCTACGACCGCTACCTCGTCCGCATGGAGGAACTGCGCCAATCGAACCGCATCGTCGCGCAGTGCGTGGAGTGGCTGAAGCAGAACCCCGGTCCCGTGATGGTCGACGACGCCAAGGTCCGGCCGCCGCGGCGCGAGAACATGAAGGGCGACATGGAATCGCTCATCCACCACTTCAAGTTGATGACCGAGGGCTACTGCGTGCCCGAGGGCGAGACCTACGCTGCGGTCGAGGCGCCCAAGGGCGAGTTCGGCATCTACCTCGTCTCGGACGGCGCCAACAAACCCTACCGCCTCAAGTGCCGCGCGCCCGGGTTCCCGCACCTCGCCTCGCTCGAGGAGATGGTCACCGGCCACATGCTGGCCGACGTGGTCGCGGTCATCGGCACACAGGACATCGTCTTCGGGGAGATCGACCGATGAGCGGCCCACAGGACGGCGCCATCGCCGGCGTCCCCACCAGCGACGGCCAGCGTTTCCTGCCGGGCGACGGCCCGCAGGTCGCGCTGCTCACCGCGCACACCCGCCACGAGATCGACGGCTGGATCGCGCGCTTCCCGGCCGGCCGGCAGCGCTCGGCCACGCTCTCGGCGCTGCGTTTCGTGCAGGAGCAGAACGACGGCTTCCTCACGCCAGCGCTCATGGACGCCGTCGCCGAGTACCTGCGGCTGCCGCCCATCCAGGTCTACGAGGTCGCCACCTTCTACTCGATGTTCGAGACGCATCCCTGCGGCCGGCATCACGTCAGCGTCTGCACCAACATCTCCTGCTGGCTCAACGGCGGCGAGGACATCCTCGCGCACTGCGAGCGCAAGCTCGGCATCAAGGTCGGCGAGAGCACGCCGGACGGCCGCATCTTCCTCAAGAGGGAAGAGGAATGCCTCGCGGCCTGCACCGGCGCGCCGATGATGATGGTCGACCACCACTTCCACGAGCATCTGACGCCCGCCAAGGTCGACCAGATCCTCGATGACCTCAAGTGAGCCCCGAGCGATGACCACCGCCCTCGATACCTGGCGTGACCGCATGAACCTCGTGGTGTTCGAGCCGCTCGGCAGCGGCATCGAGCGCCCCTGGACCCTCGAGTCCTACCTCAAGATCGGCGGCTACTCGTCCTGGCGCAAGGTGCTCGCCGGCGAGATGACGCGCGAACAGGTCATCGACGCCGTCAAGGCGAGCGGCCTGCGCGGCCGCGGCGGTGCGGGCTTCCCGACCGGCACCAAGTGGTCGTTCATGCCGCGCAACGCGCCGATGCAGAAATACGCCGTCTGCAACTCCGACGAGAGCGAGCCCGGCACCTGCCACGACCGCGACATCCTGCGCTTCAACCCGCACTCGCTCATCGAGGGGATGGCGCTCGGCGGCTACGCCATGGGCGCGACCGTCGGCTACAACTACATCCGCGGCGAGTTCCTGGGCGAGCCCGTGCCGCGCTTCGAGGCGGCCGTCAAGGAAGCCTACGACGCGGGCCTGCTCGGCAAGAACGTGCAGGGCAGTGGCATCGACTTCGACCTCTACACCTTCGTCGGCGCCGGCGCCTACATCTGCGGCGAAGAGACGGCGCTCCTCGAATCGCTCGAGGGCAAGCAGGGCAAGCCGCGCTTCAAGCCGCCGTTCCCGGCGGCCTTCGGCCTCTACGGCCAGCCGACCACCATCAACAACACCCAGAGCTACGCCTCGGTGCCCACGATCCTGCGCAAGGGACCGGAGTGGTTCGCGCAGCTCGGCACGACGAACGCGGGCGGCACGGTCATCTTCTCGGTGTCGGGCCATGTCGGAAAGCCCGGCAACTACGAACTGCCGCTCGGCGTCCCCTTCAAGGACCTGCTCGAGATCTCGGGCGGCGTGCGCGACGGCCGCAAACTGAAAGCCGTCATCCCGGGCGGCTCCTCCGTGAAGGTCGTCCCCGGCGACACCATGCTCGGCGTCAACATGGACTACGACTCGCTGCGTGCGGTCGGCTCCTCCGTCGGCTCCGCCGCGGTCATCGTCATGGACGAGACCACCTGCATGGTGCGCGCGCTCGAGCGCATCTCGCGCTTCTACAAATCCGAGTCCTGCGGCCAGTGCACGCCCTGCCGCGAAGGCACGGGCTGGCTCAACCGCGTGCTGCGCCGCATCGTCGACGGGCAGGGCCGCATGGAAGACCTCGGCCTGCTGGTCGATGTCGCGGGCCGCATCGAGGGCCACACCATCTGCGCGCTCGGCGACGCCGCGGCCTGGCCCGTGCAGAGCTTCCTCAAACACTACCGCCACGAATTCGAGTACATGATCCAGCACCGCGGACGCAGCATCGTCGAGATGGGGAGGGTCGCGGCCTGAGGGCCGCGTGACGCACGCCATGGCAGCGCAGCCGCAGGACGACCTCGTCAACCTCGAGATCGACGGCAAGGCCGTCAAGGCCCGCAAGGGCGCGATGATCATCCACGCCACCGACGCGCACGGCGCGTATGTGCCGCGTTTCTGCTACCACGACAAACTGCCGGTCGCGGCCAACTGCCGCATGTGCCTCGTCGAGGTCGAAAAGGCGCCGAAGCCCTTGCCCGCCTGCGCGACGCCGGTCGCCGAGGGCATGAAGGTCTTCACCAAATCGCCGGTCGCCATCGGCGCCCAGAAGGCGACGATGGAGTTCCTGCTCATCAACCACCCGCTCGACTGCCCGATCTGCGATCAGGGCGGCGAGTGCGAGCTGCAGGACCTCGCGCTCGGCTTCGGCCGTGACATCGCGCGCTTCAACGAGCGCAAGCGCGTGGTCAAGGACAAAGACCTGGGTCCGCTCGTCTCCACCGACATGACGCGCTGCATCCACTGCACGCGTTGCGTGCGCTTCGGCCAGGACATCGCCGGCATCCCGGAACTCGGCACCACCGGTCGCGGCGAGCACATGGAGATCGGCACCTACGTCGAGAAAGCCGTCGAGCACGAGCTCTCCGGCAACATCATCGACCTCTGCCCGGTGGGTGCGCTCAACAGCAAGCCCTTCCGCTACCAGGGGCGCTCTTGGGAGATGACGCAGTCGCCGCTGGTCGCGCCGCACGACGGCCTCGGCACCAATCTCTTCGGCCATGTGCTGCGCGGCCGCCTCAAGCGCGTCGTGCCGCGCGCCAACGACGACATCAACGAGACCTGGATCGCCGACCGCGAGCGCTTCAGCTACGAAGGCCTGCTCGCCGCCGACCGCCTGACAAAGCCGCGCCTGCGCGAGGGCGGCGAGTGGCGCGAGGTCGACTGGGAGACCGCGCTCGGCGCGGCCGCCCGTGGGCTGGCGGCGGCGGGGGCCTCGACGGGCCTGCTCGCGCACCCCTCGCTCACCCTCGAGGAACTGCACCTCGCATCGCGCGTCGTGCGCGGCCTCGGGTCCGCCAACCTCGACCATCGCCTGCGTCAGCGCGATTTCCGCGGCGATGCCGCGGGGCTCGCGGTGCCGGGTCTTGGCCTGCCGCTCGCGGCGGTGGACGGCCTCTCCGGGCTGCTCGTCATCGGCAGCCACCTGCGCGCCGAATTGCCGCTGCTCGCGCACCGCGTGCGCAAAGCTGCGGTGCGGGCCCGCGCGCAGGTCGCCTTCCTCGACCTCGCCGCGCGCGAGTACCGCTTCCCGGTGGCCTCGCAGATCGTCGCCGCGCCCGCCGACTGGACGCGCGGCTTGGCGGGTCTGCTGGTCGCGACCGCCGAGGTCGCGGGCGCCGCGCCGGCCGCCGCGTTCTCATCGCTGATCGCAGGCCTGACCCCGAGCGACGCCGAGCGCGCCGCGGCCCGTGCGCTCTGCACCGGCACGAACCGCGCCGTGTGGCTGGGCGCGATGGCGCTGCGTCATCCGGCTTACGCCGACCTCCGCGCGCTCGCCGCCGAGATCGCGCGCCTCGCGGGCGCGACGCTCGGCACGCTGGCGGAGGGCGGCAACGCCGCCGGTGCCGCGCTCGCGGGCGTCTTGCCGCAAGGCGGCGAACACGCCGGGCTCGATGCGCTCGCGATGCTGCGTGCGCCGCAGCGCGCCTACCTGCTGGTCGGCGCCATCGAGCCGAGCCACGACCTCGCCGATCCAGCCGCCGCCGAGGCCGCGTTCGCCGCTGCGGCCTGCGTGGTCGCCATCACCCCGTACGCCAGCGAAGAGCTGCTGCGTCACGCCCATGTACTGCTGCCGATGGGCGCCTTCGCCGAGACCTCGGGCACCTACGTGAACCTCGAGGGCCGCTGGCAGAGCCACCCGGGTGCGATCGCGCCGCCGGGCGAGGCGCGTCCCGGCTGGAAGATCCTGCGCGTGCTCGGCAACCTGCTGCAGCTCGAGGGGTTCGCCCACGAGAGCTCCGAGCAGGTGCGTGACGAACTGCGTGCGCGGCTCGACGCCGCGGCCTCGACGGGCGCGGGCGCAGCGGGCGCCGCTGCGGCCTTGCCGTCGGCGTTGCCGGCAGGCGCGCTCGGCGCCGTCGCGTCGCTGCCTGTCGCGGCGCTCGATGTGCCGATGTACGCCATCGACGCCGTCCTGCGCCGCAGCCCCGCGCTGCAGGCGACCGCCATCGCGCGCGCCGCGGGTGCGGCATGACCGGGCTGCTCGAGCTGTGGACGGGCCTGCCGGACGTCGTGCGCTCGACGGTCTGGATCCTCCTCGTCACCGTCGCGGTGATCCTCTCCGTCGCGTTCACCACGCTCTGGGAGCGCAAGGTCATCGGCTGGATGCAGCTGCGCAAGGGACCGAACCGCGTCGGCAGCATTTTCGGGCTGCTGCCCGGCATCTTCCAGCCCTTCGCCGACGTCATCAAACTGCTGCTCAAGGAAGTGGTGCTGCCCTCGGCCGCCAACAAATGGCTGTTCCGCGTGGCGCCCGCCATCACCCTGATCCCGGCCTTCGCCGCTTGGGCGGTGATGCCGCTCGACCCGGACCTCGTCATCGCCGACATCGACGCAGGCCTGCTCTACGTGCTCTCGCTCACCTCGGTGGGCGTGTACGGCATCATCCTCGCCGGCTGGGCCGCCAACTCCAAATACGCGTTCCTCGGCGCCATGCGCTCGGCGGCGCAGATCGTCGCCTACGAGATCGCCATGGGTTTCGCGCTGGTGGGCGTGGTGATGGCCGCGGGCACCCTCAACCTCGGCGACATCGTGCGCGCGCAGCAGGGCGGGGTGGGCGACTGGTTCTTCATCTGGCTGTTCCCGCTGTTCGTCGTCTACCTCATCGCCGGCGTCGCCGAGACCAACCGCGCGCCGTTCGACGTGGCCGAGGGCGAATCCGAGATCGTCGCCGGCTTCCACGTCGAGTATTCCGGCATCGCCTTCGCGCTCTTCTTCCTGGCCGAATACGCCAACATGATCCTCATCGCGGGGCTCACCGCGGTGTTCTTCCTGGGCGGCTGGCTGAGCCCCTTCGAGGGCATCCTCGCGGCGGACAACCCGCTCGCGCAGCCCGGCTTCCACTGGCTCTTCCTCAAGCTCTTCTTCTTCCTCACCTGCTTCATGTGGTACCGCGCGACCTTCCCGCGCTACCGCTATGACCAGATCATGCGCCTCGGCTGGAAGGTGCTGATCCCGGTGACCCTCGTCTGGATCGCCGTCGCAGCCGTGATGGTCCACTTCCGCGTCGGCCCCTGGAGCGCGAACTGATGCGCAGCCTCGTCAAGACCTTCCTGCTCACCGAGCTCCTCTCGGGCCTGTCGGTGACCGCGCGGACGCTGTTCCGCCGCAAGGTCACCGTCAACTACCCCGAGGAGAAGACCCCGCAGTCGCCGCGCTTCCGCGGACTGCACGCGCTGCGCCGTTACGCCAACGGCGAAGAGCGCTGCATCGCCTGCAAGCTCTGCGAGGCGGTCTGCCCGGCGCTCGCCATCACCATCGAATCCGACGTCGCCGCGGATGGTACGCGCCGCACCACGCGCTACGACATCGACCTCTTCAAGTGCATCTACTGCGGCTTCTGCGAGGAGGCCTGCCCGGTCGACGCCATCGTCGAGACCCGCATCCACGAGTACCACATGGAGAACCGGGGCGAGAACATCATGACCAAGGACAAGCTGCTCGCCGTGGGCGAGCGCTACGCCGCGCTGATCGACGCCGACAAGGCGGCCGACGCGCCTTACCGCTGACCGGGGCCCACGCGCGCATGTTCGTCCAGATCCTCTTCTACGCCTTCTCCGCCGTGCTGCTGGCCGCCGCGCTGGGCGTCATCGTCAGCCGCAACCCGGTGCACTCGGCGCTCAGCCTCGTGCTCGCGTTCTTCACGAGCGCCGCGCTCTGGCTGCTGATCGAGGTCGAGTTCCTCGCGATCGTGCTGGTGCTGGTCTATGTCGGCGCCGTGATGGTGCTGTTCCTGTTCGTCGTGATGATGCTCGACGTCGATGTCGAACGCGTGCGCAGCGGCTTCACCCGTCACGCCGGGCTCGGCCTCGTGGTGGCGCTGTTGGTCGCCGCGCAGATGGTCGGGGTGTTCTGGGCGCGCGACCTCGGCGTCGTGGCCACCGTCGGTGCGCCGCCGCTGCCCGAGGACTACAGCAACACCCGCGCCCTCGGCGAGGTGCTCTACACGCAGTACGTCTATCCCTTCGAACTCGCCGCCGTGCTGCTGCTGGTCGCCATCGTGGCCGCCATCACGCTGACGCTGCGGCAGCGTCCGGGGCTCAAGCCCCAGGATGTCGCCAAGCAGGTCGCGGTGCGCCGCGAGGACCGCGTGCGGCTCGTCAAGGACGTGGACGCCGCCGGCACCGGGCCCGGGGCGGATCAGGCCACGGGTCCGCGCCAGGGCAAGGGCGGGGAGGGCGCATGATCACCCTGCAGCACATGCTGACGCTGTCCGGCCTGCTGTTCGCGCTGTCGGTCGCGGGCATCTTCATCAACCGCAAGAACGTCATCCTGCTGCTGATGTGCATCGAGCTCATGCTGCTCGCCGTCAACTTCAGCTTCATCTCGTTCTCGCGCTTCCTCGGCGACCTCGATGGCCAGGTGTTCGTGTTCTTCGTGCTGACCGTGGCGGCCGCCGAGGCGGCCATCGGCCTCGCGATCCTCGTGGTGCTGTTCCGCGAGCGGCGCACCATCAACGTCGAAGACCTCGACACCCTGAAGGGTTGATGCGATGACGCCCACGATCGACCCGAACACCCTGCTCGCCATCGCGCTGCTGCCGCTCGCCGCCGCGATCATCGCCGGACTCTTCGGACGGCTGATCGGCCGTACCGCCGCCCACGTCGTCACCATCGCCGCCGTCGGCGCCTCGTTCGTGCTGTCGGCGCTCGTCGCCTGGCAGTTGCTGGCGCAGGGCGCGCCGGTGTTCAACGAGGCCGTCTACACCTGGCTCGTGAGCGACGGCATCCGCATGGAGGTCGGCTTCCTCATCGATCCGCTCTCCGTGGTGATGATGTGCGTCGTGACCTTCGTGTCGCTGTGCGTGCACGTCTACACCATCGGCTACATGCACGAGGATGCGGGCTACCAGCGGTTCTTCGCCTACATCTCGCTCTTCACCTTCGCCATGCTCATGCTGGTGATGTCCAACAACTTCATGCAGCTCTTCTTCGGCTGGGAAGCGGTGGGCGTCGTCTCCTATCTGCTCATCGGCTTCTGGTACACGCGGCCGAGCGCGATCTTCGCCAACCTCAAGGCCTTCCTCGTCAACCGCGTCGGCGACTTCGGTTTCGTGCTCGGCATCGCGGGCATCGTCCATTTCACCGGGTCGCTCGACTACCAGGACGCCTTCGCGGCCGCCCCGGAGATCGCCGCGAGCGTGACGTGGCTCTCGTCCGAGTGGTCGGTGTCGGCGATCACGCTCATCTGCATCTGCCTCTTCATCGGCGCGATGGGCAAGTCCGCCCAGGTGCCGCTGCATGTCTGGCTGCCCGATTCCATGGAAGGCCCGACGCCGATCTCGGCGCTCATCCACGCCGCGACCATGGTCACCGCCGGCATCTACATGGTGGCGCGCCTCTCGCCGCTCTTCGAGCAGTCCGAGGCGGCGATGTCGTTCGTGCTGGTGGTGGGCGCCACCACGGCGCTCTTCATGGGCGTGCTCGGCATCGTCAACAACGACATCAAGCGGGTGGTCGCCTACTCGACGCTCTCGCAGCTCGGCTACATGACCGTGGCGCTCGGCGTGTCGGCCTACAGCGTCGCGATCTTCCACCTCATGACCCACGCCTTCTTCAAGGCCTTGCTGTTCCTCGCCGCAGGCTCGGTGATCATGGGGATGCACCACGAGCAGGACATGCGCAAGATGGGCGGCCTCGCCAAGGTCATGCCCATCACGGCCGTGACCTGCTGGCTCGGTTCGCTGGCGGCGATCGGCACGCCGTTCTTCTCGGGGTTCTACTCCAAGGACTTCATCATCGAGGCGGCGCACGAGTCGCAGCGTTGGGGTGCCACCTACGCCTACTGGTGCGTGTTGGCCGGCGTGTTCATCACCGCGCTTTACACCTTCCGCCTGATCTTCATGACCTTCCACGGCGCGCCGCGCTGGGGGCAGGGCGGGGCGGCACACGACGCGCACGACGACCACGGGCATGGGCACGGCGGCGGTACGCCGCACGAGAGCCCCTGGGTGGTGACCCTGCCGTTGCTGCTGCTCGCCGTGCCGGCGGTCGCGATCGGCTACTTCACCGTGCAGCCGCTGCTCTTCGGCGGCTTCTTCGGCGATGCGATCCAGGTCCTGCCGAAGAACGACGTCGTCGCGGCGCTCGCCTCGCACTTCCATGGCGCGGCGTCCTTCGCGCTCGCGGCGCCGACCCACCCGCCGTTCTGGCTCGCGCTCGCGGGCGTGCTCACCGCGTGGTGGATCGTGATCAAACGCCCCCATGCCCTCGACGGGCTCGCCGCGCCGCTCGCGCCGCTGCGCCGTGTGCTCGACAACAAGTACTACTTCGACTGGTTCAACGAGCACGTGCTCGCCGCCGGCAGCCGCGGATTGGGACGGCTCTTCTGGAAGGCGGGCGACCAGACGCTGATCGACGGCGCCTTGGTCAACGGCTCGGCAGGGCTGGTCGGCGTGCTCGCGGGTGTCGTGCGCCGCGTGCAGACCGGGTTCCTCTATACCTACGCGTTCTGGATGGTCATCGGCCTGGCCTTGCTGCTCGGCTGGTTCCTGCTGCGCGCCTGACGATCACCGGGGTCCCAAGGAATGTCTGACATCGGACTGCTCTCCGCGCTCATCTGGTTGCCGATCGTCGGCGGCCTGCTGGTGCTCGCGCTCGGCGACGCGCGCATCGCCGCGGCGCGTTGGCTCGCCCTCGGCACGGCGCTCGCAGCGTTCGCATTGTCGGTGCCGCTCTGGACGGGGTTCGATGCCGGCACCTCGGACTTCCAGTTCGTCGAGCGTCTGTCCTGGATCCCGGCGTTCAACGCCACCTATCACTTGGGCGTCGATGGCATCTCCATGCCGTTGGTGCTGCTCACCACGTTCACCACTGTGCCTGTGGTGATCGCGGCCTGGACCGTCATCGAGAAGCGTCCGGCGCAGTACTTCGCCGCGTTCCTCATCATGGAAGGGCTGATGGTCGGCGTCTTCACGGCGCTCGATGCGCTGCTCTTCTACTTCTTCTGGGAAGCGATGCTGATCCCGATGTTCCTCATCATCGGCATCTGGGGTGGACCGCGCCGCGTGTACGCGACGATCAAGTTCTTCCTGTACACCTTCCTCGGCTCGGTGTTCATGCTGGTGGCCCTCATCTACATGTACCTGAAGGCCGGCAGCTACGACATCGCCGATTTCCATGCGCTGCCGCTGACCTACACCGAGCAGTTCTGGATCTTCCTCGCGTTCTTCGCCGCCTTCGCCGTGAAGATCCCGATGTTCCCGGTGCACACCTGGTTGCCGGACGCCCACGTCGAGGCGCCGACCGGCGGCTCGGTGGTGCTGGCGGCCATCATGCTCAAGATGGGCGGCTACGGCTTCCTGCGCTTCTCGTTGCCGATCACCCCGGATGCGGCCCGCGAGCTCGACCTGCTGATGATCGTGCTGTCGCTCATCGCCGTCGTCTACATCGGCTTCGTGGCGCTGGTGCAGACCGACATGAAGAAGCTCATCGCCTATTCTTCCATCGCGCACATGGGCTTCGTGACGCTCGGGTCGTTCCTCGCCTTCGACATCGCGCAGTCGACGGGAGGCCTCGCGGGCGCCGGCATGGGCATCGACGGCGCGATGGTGCAGATGATCTCCCACGGCCTCGTCTCGGGCGCGATGTTCCTCTGCGTCGGCGTGCTCTACGACCGCCTGCACAGCCGCGAGATCGGCAGCTACGGCGGCGTCGTCAATCGCATGCCGATGTTCGCGGCGTTCTTCGTGCTGTTCGCGATGGCGAACTCCGGGCTGCCCGGCACCTCCGGCTTCGTCGGCGAGTTCCTCGTCATCCTCGCGGCCTTCAAGGCGAACTTCTGGTACGCGCTCGCCGCCGGCACCGCGCTGGTGCTGGGCGCCGCCTACACCCTCTGGCTCGTCAAGCGGGTGGTCTTCGGGCCCGTCGCCAACGAGGGCGTCGCCTCGCTCGAGGACCTCAACGGCCGCGAGTTCTTCGTGCTGGCGCTGCTCGCCGCGGGTGTGCTGCTGCTCGGCGTATGGCCGGCGCCGCTGCTCGAGGTGATGCAGGAGTCGGTGCGCCACCTCGTCGAACAGGCCACCGCCAGCAAGCTGATCTGAGGCCGTCGCTCCATGAACACCATCACGCTCGCCTCGCTTGCACCCGCGCTGCCGGAGATCTGGCTCACGATCGCCGCCTGCATCGTGCTGCTCACCGACGCGTTCGCGGGCCGCGCCTCCAAGCGCATCACCCCGACCCTGACGCTGCTGCTGATCGCGCTCGGCGCGGCGGCCATCATCGCCTGGGGGCAGGTGCCGCAGCGGGTCGATCTCTTCTCGGGGATGTACGTCGCCGACCCGCTCGCGACCGTCCTGAAGCTGCTGTCCTTCCTGTTCACCGCGGTGGCGCTGCTCTACTCGCGCCATTGGCTCGAGTCGCGCGGGCTCCTGAAGGGCGAGTACTACGTGCTCGTGCTCACGTCGCTGCTCGGCATCTGCGTGATGGTGTCGGCGGGCAGCTTGCTGACGCTCTACATCGGCGTCGAGCTGCTGGCGTTGTCGCTCTATGCGCTGGTCGCCTTCGACCGTGATTCGGGCATCGCCGCTGAGTCGGCCATGAAGTACTTCGTGCTCGGTGCCATCGCGTCGGGCTGCCTGCTCTATGGCATGTCGCTGGTGTACGGCATGACCGGTTCGCTGCTGCTGAGCGAGATCGCCGCAGCCGTGCAGGGGCAGGGCGTGGCGCCGTCGCTCGGCCTCATGATGGGCCTCGTGTTCGTGGTGGTGGGCGTCGCCTTCAAGTTCGGCGCGGTGCCGTTCCACATGTGGGTGCCGGATGTCTATCACGGCGCGCCGTCGCCCACGACGCTGTTCATCGCCTCGGCGCCGAAGATCGCTTCGTTCGCGCTCGCGTATCGCCTGCTCGCGGACGGCCTCGCGGGCGTGGAGCCCGCCTGGGGGCAGATGATCACCATCGTCGCGGTGCTCTCGGCGCTCGTCGGCAACCTCGTCGCCATCGCCCAGACCAACCTCAAGCGCATGCTGGCGTACTCGGCCATCGGCAACGTCGGTTTCATCCTGCTCGGCTTCGTCGCCGGCACCGAGCGCGGCTACGAGGCCGCGCTCTACTACACCATCACCTACGTGATCATGGCGCTCGGGTCCTTCGGCGTGATCGTCCTCGCGAGCCGCCGCGGCTTCGAGGCCGACGAGCTAGACCACTACAAGGGGCTGCATGCGCGCGACCCGCTGCTTGCCGTGCTCATGATGGTGATGATGTTCTCGACCGCGGGCATCCCGCCGTTCGTCGGCTTCTGGGCCAAACTGCAGGTGTTCGAGGCGCTGTGGGCGAGCGGCCACCTCGCGCTCGTGGTGTTCGGCGCCGCGGTCTCGGTGATCGGCGTGTTCTACTACCTGCGGGTCGTCAAGCTCATGTACTTCGATGCGCCCGGGGATCTCCCCGTGCCGGAGCGGCACGCGGGCGTGCGTCTCACGCTCGCGCTCAACGCCGCGGCCGTGGTCGCGCTCGGGCTCTTCCCGCAGGCGCTGCTCGAACTCTGCCAGCGCGTGCTGCCCTGAGGCGATTCCGGGACTTGTAGGACGCGCCCGAACCCCGTATAGTGCGCGGCTCTCCTGGTGCGGGGTGGAGCAGTCTGGCAGCTCGTCGGGCTCATAACCCGAAGGTCGTAGGTTCAAATCCTACCCCCGCTACCAACTTCCCGGTCCTTGCCGGACCCGGAACCCGCCCGCCGTGACAGACACCCCTTCCGACATCTCCTTCGCCGACCTCGGCCTTTCCGCTGAACTCGTCTCGGCGCTCGTCGCCGTGGGCTACGAGTCGCCATCCCCCATCCAGCGCGAGACGATCCCGACGCTGCTCGAGGGGCGCGACCTCATCGGCCAGGCCCAGACCGGCACCGGCAAGACCGCGGCCTTTGCGCTGCCCATCCTCTCGCGCATCGATGTGGCGCGGCGCGAGCCGCAGGCGCTGGTGCTCGTGCCGACCCGCGAACTCGCGATCCAGGTCGCCGAAGCCTTCCAGAAATACGCGAGCCACATGCCGGGGCTGCACGTGCTGCCGATCTACGGCGGCCAGAGCTACACCCCGCAGCTCAACGCCCTGCGCCGCGGCGTGCACGTGATCGTGGCGACGCCCGGGCGCGTGATGGACCACCTGCAGCGCGAGACGCTCGATCTCTCGACTATCCGCTTCGTGGTGCTCGATGAGGCCGACGAGATGCTGCAGATGGGCTTCGTCGACGCCATCGACGAGATCCTGGGCGTCGTGCCGCCTGAGCGGCAGGTCGTGCTGTTCTCCGCGACCCTGCCCACGCAGATCAAACGCATCGCCCAAAAGCACCTGCGCGACCCGCGCGAGATCACGGTGCGCGCCAAGACCGCGACCGCCGCCAACATCCGCCAGCGTTACTGGCTGGTCTCGGGCATCCACAAGCTGGACGCCCTGACGCGTCTGCTCGAGGTCGAGCCCTTTGATGCGATGCTGGTGTTCGCACGCACCAAGCAGGCCACCATCGAGCTCGTCGAGAAGCTCGAGGCGCGCGGCTTTGCGGCCGCGGCCCTCAACGGCGACATCCAGCAGGCGCAGCGCGAGCGCACGGTCGCCGACCTCAAGGGCGGCAAGATCGACATCGTCGTCGCGACCGACGTCGCGGCGCGCGGGCTGGATGTCGAGCGCATCACGCATGTCGTCAACTTCGACGTGCCCTACGACAGCGAATCCTATGTCCATCGCATCGGCCGCACCGGCCGGGCGGGGCGCTCGGGCGAGGCGATCCTGTTCATCGCCGCCCGCGAGCGGAACATGCTGCGCATCATCGAGCGGGCGACCCGCCAGCCCATCGAGCCGATGACGCTGCCGACCGTGCAGGAAGTGAACGCGCGCCGCGCCGAGAAATTCAAGAAAGAGCTGGCCGCGATGGTCGTCTCGCCGGACCTCGCGCCCTACCGCACCGTCATCGAGGAGTTCGTCCGCGAGAGCGGCGCCGATCTGCTCGAGGTGGCCGCGGCCCTCGCCGCGCTCTCGAAGTCTGGTCGCGCGCTCTTCGTCGCGCCGCGCGGCGGCGCAGCAGACGAGGGTCGAGGTGAGGGTGATCGCGAGGGCGCAGGTGCCGGTCCGCGGCATCAGGACGGGCCCGCCGACTCCACCACCCACAAGACCGCACGGCCGCGCCGTCCCGAGGGTCCGCAGGCCGTGTTCCGCCTCGAGGTGGGTCGCCGGCATGGCGTGCAGCCCGGCAACATCGTCGGCGCGCTCGCCCACGAAGGCGATATGCACGGCAGCGAGATCAACGGCATCGACATCCGCGACGACCACACGCTCGTGCGGCTGCCCGCGCAGATCCCGGACCATGTGCTGCGGCATCTGGCGGGCATCGTGGTGCGCGGCCGACCGCTCGCGATCCAGCGCATCGCGGCGTACAAGGGCCACGGCAAGGGTCCGGGGAAGGGCCCGGGCAAAGGTCGCCGCAAGGGCGATTGACACTGCGAGGGCGGCGGTTTCAGATGGGCGCATGATCCGCGCCGTGACGCTACTCGTCGTCCTCACGTCCCTCATCGTCGGCTGTTCTCCCAAGCCGCCGCCGCCCAGCCCGCCGGCAGAGGCCAATGCGCCCGCAGCCTCGCGAGCCCTGCAGACCCTCGACCCTGTCGTCGCCCGCGCCGCCGCCCTGGAAGTGGTCGAGGCCCTCAAGCGCCGCGACATGGCGACGGTCGCGCGCTATGCGCACCCGACGATGGGCGTGCTGTTCGCGCCCTATGCCTTCGTCGAGCCCTCCGAGCACCAGATCTGGTCGGTGGCGGCCTTGCCGGGCTGGTTCCAGGACGCGCGTGTGCGGGTTTGGGGTACCGAGGACGGCACCGGCTTCCCGATCGAGCGCACCCCCGCGCAGTACTACGAGCGCTTCGTGTTCCCGCGCGATTTCACCATTGGCGCAAAGATCAGCGTCAACGACGACCAGGCGAAGGGCAACTCGATCAACAACGCGCCCTCGTTGTATCCGGACGGCGTACGCGTCGAGTTCTACCTGCCGCCTACCCAGACCCCCGAAGGCCCACTGCCGGACTGGCGCGCGCTGCGCCTCGTATTCGTGGGGGTGGGGGGAGAGCCGAAATTGGTCGCGGTCGTCCACGATCAGTGGACGATCTGAGGCGAGTGGCGCCTCCAAGCGTGCCTACGCCGTCAACGGCAACCGGACCTCGGACTGAGCGTGGGCGGGCTTGCACCGCTACGTCCACGGCCCCGGGGTGGGCGAGTATGCTGATTCTTGTCGCTGGCGTGTCCGACGCAGGGTTGGCGGTCGAGCACCATGACAGCGGGGCACGGCGAAACGCGCGGGGAGTTCCAGTGTGACCCATCGTCAGCTTGGTTCCGTGATTTTCATCGGCGCGTGCATCTGTTTGTATGGGAACACCTGGTTGGCATTCAATGCGACTCGCATCATCAAAAGCGGCCTCCGGTTCTCCTTCGCCGTTGACTTGTTGATAGCGGCGGCGGTGATCTTCGCCAACATCACGCTGTGGCGGATGGCGGGCTATCCGTTGCTTTCAGTACTGGTCTGTTTGCCCTTGCTCGCGCCTTTGTTGTTGAAGGGTCGGCGACATGATTCCCGACGTTGAGTCCGGGGGATTCCATACTTGCGAAGCGAACGCTATACTTGTATGACGCCCTACGGAGCCTCTCCATGCTTGCGGTCCGCCTCCCGGAAGATCTCGAAAAGCGACTTGAAGCGCTCGCCAAGCGCACCGGGCGCACCAAGAGCTACTACGTGCGCGAGGCCATCGTCGAGCACCTCGATGATCTGGAGGATCTCTACCTCGCCGAGGCGCGTCTGCAGGCGCTGCGTCGCGGCGACGATCTGGCAGTGCCGATCGATGAGTTGATGCAGCGCCATGGCGCGGCGGGTCATGACGTGGCGGATTGAGTTCGCGCCGGGCGCGGCCAAGGAACTCGACAAGCTCGATCCGCCGGTCTCGCGTCGCATCCTCGCGTTCCTCAACGAGCGCGTGGGGCGGCTCGATGATCCGCGTATGCTCGGCGAGGCCCTCAAGGGCAGCCGTCTCGGTGAACTGTGGAAGTACCGCGTGGGAGACTATCGCGTCATCTGCGCGCTCGATGACGGCGTGCTCAAGATCCTGGTGGTCCGGGTCGGCAATCGTCGCGAGGTCTGTCGCTGAACGGCAGGCCGACCAAGCGCCCGTGCGGTGCTGCTGCGGCATACTACCGACCTCGCTTTTACGTTGGGGGGATGACCATGCGTTCCACGCTCCGCTGCCTGCTGGCGGCCGCTGCCGCAACTACTGCACTGACGGCCGCGCCGTCCTTCGCGGCACCTGCGCCGGTGACGACCGGCTCTTCGGCCACCACCACCCCCCGCACCATCACGCACGAAGACCTCTGGCTCATGCGCCGGGTCGGCGCGCCGGTGCCGAGCCCCGACGGCAAGTGGGTGGTCGCTTCGATCACGGAGCCGGCCTACGATCCGAAGGCGCAGGTCTCGGACCTGTGGATGATCCCGGTGCAGCCCGGCAAGGGCGAGGCGCCGCGGCGGCTCACGGGCACGGCGGGCGGCGAGGGCGGTGTGGCCTGGAGCCCGGATGGCACGCGGCTCGTGTTCTCGGCGCGGCGTGATGGTGACGAGGCGGACCAGCTGTATCTGCTCGACCTGCGCGGCGGCGAGGCACGTCGGCTGACGACGCTGACCAACGGCGCACGCGGCGCGAAGTTCTCGCCGGACGGCCGCAAGCTCGCCTTCAGCAGTACGGACTACCCGGGCGCGCTGCTCGAGTCCGACAACAAGCGCATCGCCGCCGAGCGCAAAGCGCGCAAGTGGAACGCGCGGCAGTACGAGGGCTTCCCGATCCGCAACTGGGATCGCTGGCTCGAGGACCGCAAACCGCGGCTGCTGGTGCTCGATCTCGGCGCGGATGGCGGCCCCGCAGCAGGCCCGGCCGGCGAGCCGCGCAATCTCCTCGCCAACACCGAGCTCGTGAAGGCGCCCGGTTTCGCGGGCCGCGGCGGCGATGGCGGGGATTCTTTGGACGCCGAGTGGGCGCCGGACGGTTCGGGGCTCGTCTTCGTCGCGAGCACGGATCGCCACAAGGCGGCCTATTCGTTCACCACGTCGCAGCTCTGGTTCGTCGGCCTCGACGGCTCGGAGCCGCGGCGTCTGACCGTGGACCAGCACTCTTGGGGCTCGCCGACCTTCACGGCGGACGGGCGCACGCTGCTCGCGACGCGCGACCGGGCCTCCGACAAGGTCTATACCAACACCGAACTCGCCGCCTTCGCGTGGAACGGCGCCGCGGCCGGCGCGCCGCTCGGCGAGGCGCGCATCCTGACGGCGGGCTGGGACCGTGCGGTGACCTCGTTCGCGCCGACGGCGGATTCGCGGCGGGTGTATGTCCTCGCGGAAGACGCGGGTCACGAAAAGCTCTACTCGGCGCCGATCGCGGGCTCCGGCGGCAAGGGCGCGAGCGCCGTCACGCCCGCTTTCGACATGACGCGCGGTGTCTACAGCAGCCTCGCGATCGCGCAGGGCGCGAAGTCGCCGGTGCTGGTCGCGAACTTCGAGAGCGCGACGCAGCCGCCCGAGGTGGTGCGCATCGACCTCGCCCAGCGCGGGCACACGCCGCTCACGGCCTTCAACGCCGAGCGCGTGAAGGGCCTGGACCTCGATCCGGTCAAGCACTTCTGGTTCACGAGCCGGCAGGGCCGCCGCATCCACAACATGCTGGTGACGCCGCCCGGCTTCGATCCCGCGAAGAAGTACCCACTGTTCGTGGTGATCCACGGCGGGCCGCACACGATGTGGCGCGACCAGTGGGTCACGCGCTGGAACTACCACCTGCTCGCGGCGCCGGGCTATGTGGTGCTGCTGACGAACTACAGCGGCTCGACGGGCTTCGGTGAGGCCTTCGCGCAGACCATCCAGGGCGATCCGTTGCGCAGCGCCGGCGAGGAGATCAACGAGGCCGCGGACATCGCGTTGCGCGACTACGCCTTCATCGACGCCTCGCGGCAGTGCGCGGGCGGCGCGAGCTACGGCGGGCACCTCGCCAACTGGCTGCAGGCCACGACCACGCGCTACCGCTGCCTCGTGAGCCACGCGGGTCTCGTCAACCTCGAGTCGCAATGGGGCACGAGCGACACCATCTACGGCCGCGAGATCAACAACGGCGGTCCGGTCTGGGAGCAGGGCCCGGTGTGGCGCGAGCAGAACCCGATCCGGTACATGGCGCAGTTCAAGACGCCGACCCTCGTCACCATCGGCGAGCAGGACTTCCGGGTGCCGCTCAACAACTCCCTCGAGTACTGGTCGGCCCTGCAACGCCAGCAGGTGCCGAGCCGCCTCGTGGTGTTCCCGGACGAGAACCACTGGATCCTGAAGGGCGAGAACAGCAAGGTCTTCTACCAGGAGATCCACGACTGGCTCGCCCGCTGGCTCGGGCCGCAGGCGCCCGCGAAGTAGCGGCCGGGCCGCCCGGCAGCCGGGCGGCGGGGTTTGTATGCCCCACCGCTTTCGGCTATAGTCGGCGGCCTTGCGGGGTCTCGGGCCCCACGAGGCGGGAGAAGGCGCAGGCCGGACACCGCAAGTGCCTATCGGCACACGCTTTTTGGAGAAGCCCCCCGAGGGGCTTTTTTTGTTTTCGGGACCCTTCGGGGGTCGTGGCAGAGGGGCTCGCATGGCGACGGCAGGGGCGGTACGCGACAGGTTGCTCGCTCTGCTCGAACCCTTGGTCGAGCAGCTGGGCTACGAACTGGTGGACATCGAGTGGGCGTCGGCGCCGCGCTCGGGACTGCTGCGGATCTATCTGGACCTGCCGGCGGGACGCGAAGGGCACATCGGGATCGAGGACTGCGAGACGGTCAGCCGCGAAGTGTCGGCGCTGCTCGACGTCGAGGATCCGCTGCCGGGCGCGTACACCCTCGAGGTGTCCTCGCCGGGCTTCGACCGGGTGCTGCGCAAGCCTGCGCACTTCCGCCGCTTCGTCGGCGAGCGGGTGTGGCTGGAGCTGCAGCTGCCCCGGGACGGTCGGCGGCGTTTTACGGGCACGTTGGTGCGGGCGACCGACACCGGCGTGGAACTGGAGGTCGACGGACAGCCGGTCGAGGTGGCGTTCACCGAGATCGGCAAGGCGCGCCTCGCGGCCTGAGGGCAGCGGGGGAGCAACTGAGGACTGCAGGATGAGCAAGGAAATCATGATGGTCGTGGACGCCGTCTCGAACGAGAAGGGCGTCGACAAGGAAGTGATCTTCGAGGCGCTGGAGGCGGCGCTCGCGTCGGCTACGCGCAAGAAGCACGGCGAGGAGTGGGACGTGCGCGTCGCCATCGACCGCAAGAGCGGCGAATACGACACTTTCCGTCGCTGGAAGGTGCTGGCCGACGACTCGCGCGAGCTCGAAGTGCCCGACCGCGAACTGCGGCTCGAGGACGCGCTCGACGTGAACCCCAAGGCCGAGATCGGCGGGTTCGTGGAAGAGCCCATGGAGTCCGTCGGCTTCGGCCGCATCGCGGCGCAGCAGGCCAAGCAGGTCATCGTGCAGAAGGTGCGCGAGGCCGAGCGTGCGCAGGTGGTGGACGCCTACAAGGACCGCGTCGGCCAGCTCGTGAGCGGCGTCGTCAAGCGCGTCGACCGCAACGGCATCTTCGTCGACCTGGGCGGCAACGCCGAGGGCTTCGTCTCGCGCATCGACATGATCGCGCGCGAGCTCGTCAAGCCGCAGGACCGCATCAAGGCCTACCTGAAGGAAGTCCGCTCCGAGCCGCGCGGCCCGCAGCTCTTCCTCACGCGCTCGGCGCCGGAGTTCCTCATCGAACTCTTCAAGCTCGAGGTGCCGGAGGTCGGTCAGGGCCTCATCCAGATCCTGGGCGCCGCGCGCGACCCGGGCATCCGCGCCAAGATCGCGGTGCGCAGCAACGACCCGCGCATCGACCCCGTCGGCGCCTGTGTCGGCATGCGCGGTTCGCGCGTGCAGGCGGTCTCCAACGAGATCGCCGGCGAGCGCGTGGACATCATCCCCTTCGATGACAACCCCGCGCAGTTCGTCATCAACGCCATGTCGCCCGCCGAGGTGATGTCCATCGTCGTCGACGAGGACTCGCACAGCATGGACATCGCGGTCACCGAAGAGAAGCTCTCGCAGGCCATCGGCCGCGGCGGCCAGAACATCCGTCTCGCGAGCCAGCTCACGGGCTGGGACCTCAACGTCATGACCGAGTCGGACGCCGAGGCCAAGAGCGAGACCGAGGCGCGCACCCTCGTCGAGAACTTCATGAAGCAGCTCGACGTCGACGAGGACGTCGCCACGATCCTGGTGCAGGAAGGCTTCTCGACGGTCGAGGAAGTGGCCTATGTGCCGCAGTCCGAGCTCAGCTCCATCGAGGAGTTCGACGAGGACATCGTCAAGGAACTGCGCAGCCGCGCGCGCGACGTGCTGCTCACGCAGGCGATCGCCACCGAGGAGAGCCTCGATTCGCAGCTGCCGGCCGACGACCTGCTGCTGCTCGAGGGCATGCAGCCGGATCTCGCGCTCGCGCTTGCGCGCCGCGGTGTCCGCACCCGCGAGGATCTCGCGGAACAGGCGGTCGACGACCTGCTCGACATCCAAGGGCTGACGGCCGAAGAGGCCGGACGGCTCATCATGAAGGCCCGCGAGCACTGGTTCGCGGCGGGCCACGGTTGAGGTATCCATGGCTGATGTAACGGTTGCTCAATTCGCCGAGGTGCTGAAGGTACCGGTCGAGAAACTGCTGGTGCAGCTCGACCAGGCCGGCATCAAGGTGAACGGTCCCGAGGACCGGATCAGCGACGAGGCGAAGCTCGAACTGCTGTCACACCTGCGGCGCAGCCACGGGCAGGGCGCCGAGGAGCCGGGCGCCGCCGCCGCGCCCCGCAAGATCACCCTGCAGCGCAAGCAGCAGAGCGAGATCAAGCTCGCGGGCGGCGCGGGCCGCGCGCGCACCGTCAACGTCGAAGTGCGCGTCAAGCGCACCTACGTCAAGCGCGACGTGCTCGAGGAGCAGGCGCGGGCCGCGAGCCCGGACGCCGACGCCAAGGCGCGCGAGGCCGAAGAAGCCGCCCGCGCCGAGCGCGAGCGTCAGGAACACGAGCGCCGCGAAGCCGAGCGCATGGAGGCGGAGAACCGCCGTCGCATCGAGGAAGAGGCTGCGGCGCGCAAGGCCGCCGACGAAGCCCGGCGGCTCGCCGAGCAGCGCGAGCGCGACCAGGCCGATGCCTCGCGTGGACGCGGACGCGGCGAGGCGCCCGTCGCCGCTGCGGCGCCGCGCGCGCCGGACACCAAGCCCGCGAAGGCGCCCGGCGAAGCCGACCGCGACCGACGCACCAAGTACGGCCGCGAGGAACTGCACATCGGCGGCGATGCCTCGCGCCGCAAGAAGAAACAACGGGTCCGCGAGCGCAAGGCGCCGGTGGGCATGGAGCAGCGCCACGGCTTCGAACTGCCGACCGCGCCGGTCGTGCGCGAGGTGACGGTCGGCGAGACCATCACGCCGCAGGAACTCGCCCAGAAGATGGCCGTGAAGGCCACCGAAGTCATCAAGGCCATGATGAACATGGGCGTGATGGCGACCATCAACCAGCCCATCGACCAGGATACGGCGGTGCTCGTCGTCGAGGAGATGGGTCACACCGCGAAGCTCCTGCGGGAGGACGAGCTCGAGACCGGACTGCAGGGCGTGGAGGCTGCGGCAGGCGCCGACAAGCTGCCGCGTCCGCCTGTGGTCACGGTCATGGGCCACGTCGACCACGGCAAGACCTCGCTGCTCGACTACATCCGCAAGGCCAAGGTCGCCGCGGGCGAGGCGGGCGGCATCACGCAGCACATCGGTGCCTACCATGTGCAGACGCCCAAGGGCGGCGTGACCTTCCTCGACACCCCGGGCCACGCGGCCTTCACGGCGATGCGCGCCCGCGGTGCCCGCGCCACCGACGTGGTGGTGCTGGTGGTCGCGGCGGACGATGGCGTCATGCCGCAGACCCTCGAGGCGATCCAGCACGCGCGCGCGGCGGGCGTGCCGATCGTCGTCGCCGTCAACAAGATCG
>Ga0315903_10002828_pt1 | contig 24852 bp, 22 predicted proteins | sample LakEriMetagenome_7_FD_203524 | JGI IMG/M metagenome (GOLD analysis project Ga0315903, IMG submission 203524) | Freshwater fungal communities from buoy surface, Lake Erie, Ohio, United States - Buoy 2 MA119 | ecosystem: Environmental > Aquatic > Freshwater > Lake | place: USA: Lake Erie, Ohio... | reverse complement strand
CGCCATGCGAAGACCAAAGAGATTTCTCAATATTCATATGCTTAATTTTATAACGTTATTGTATATAAGGCAAATAATCAGTTGAGTAGGGTTAGTCGACTTGTCTTCCGTCGCCCTGAGCATTTCGGCCTTCTCCAGAAATATCTGGGGAATTTGCGGAACGTTCAGAATCTCTAGTTCTGGTTTTCCCTGCCTGTGCTCTTTGCTCTGCTGCTGCCTGTGGTTTTAATTCAACGACTTTATCTCCACCGTCCAATGGGACCATACCCATTCTAATTCTAACTTCATTAGGGGTAATTACCTGCATCCTTAAATATCGCTCATCGATCTTTGACTGGGTATCTTCATCGGTCAAAGTTAGCTCATTAAATTTAAGAAGTAGGGCATCCGTCATTTCCTCAATAATTTTATTTAATTTCTTTTCTAAATTCATTTGGGCTGGACGACATACTTGCTCTCTAAATGTTTTATCGGCATCTCTAGCCACCGCCAAATTAACTCCTTCGGGAGTTCCAATTTTATTAATTGGGACACGGTGAGATAATAGAATTTCATCTCTATTAGATTTACGATACACGTTAAATGAAGACTCTTGAGTTCCTGCCTCAATTGGCTCCATCTTAAATTCAACCTTTGAGTCTGGTGAATCTGGTGGAAGAGGGATATAAAGGGATCTGTGATTCTTACCTCTTAGGCCAACCTGGAAAAACTCGAGCAATTTACGCTCAGACTCTGTTGATAATTTAGCACCCTTTACGGTGATGATATATCTTGGAACCGCCTTGTTTTCAAAGTAGTCAAGGTTATACTTTCCAGCAAACTCGTTTCCAGCCATAGCATTTGAAGATGCCACGATATCTGGAATACCATAGTAGTTATTTGTTGGTGTATATTTCTTTAGGTGAATAATTTCATTTGGTCTATCTAGTCCGCCTGCAATTGGATTCTCTGTTTCCTGATCTCCAAAGTTACGGAAGTATACTGCCTTGCCGTATAGCAATTGAATGAAGCCGTCACGGAGGCGACGCACACGCATTGTCTTTGCAGGGATATGTCCGATATATCCAATTCGTCCAGCAGATGTTCTGCCGATTTCGATATACCCATTTCCTGTTGCTTCAACATCTGTGTAGGCCTTGATTAAAGTTTCTGTAAATGTTTCTTCTTCGTTGCATTGTTCTAGCCACTCGTATAAATCTTGACGTAATCTATTTAGCTTTCTGCGAGCACGATCTAAAGATTTTTCATCTGTAATATTATCAAATGCTTCTTGTGTTTTACGTGTTTCAATAAAGTCGTGGCCAAGACCTACAATGTTTGAAACCTTAGCATTAATTGCTGCATAGTTGTATGGGGAAATTTCGTAGATGGTTGAAAGATAATCTAAATTATATGGTGGCTCGATAAGATCGAACATAGCATAGCCAGTAATTGCTTGTGCTAATAAATTCTGTTGTGTTTCAGTTCCTTCAATGCCTTGGAATCGTTTTTGTAATTCTCTGCTCATCTTACGACGGAATGCAGGACTTAGTCCTGATATCTTTGTAAGGTCTTCTCCGCTTACCTTAAATAGGTCTGTGCTTGTTTCTTGTCTTGGAGTATTAAACTTCATCCAATCGGCAACGTTAGATATTGCTATCTCTTGTGAGTTGTCATCTTCTTCGTATTGAATCATTACTGTCCCTCTGCCCTCAAGTTTTTCATTTCGTCTTTATAGTTTCCAATATCCAAAGGATCTGGAACTAGGCCCCACTTTAGTCTTTGTTCTTGTTCTGCATATTCTTCATCTGTGATTTTGCGTCTTGCTGAAAGAAATTTAGGCCCGCCCTCATATATGCCGTATGAGCGAACTTCTCTAGCCAAAGCATCGATTCTGGATCTATTTCCTTTTTTGGACGTGACCGAAAGAAAGTTCCCATCATCGTCTCCAATCCATCTGCCGTCTGGCATTTCCCAAACATAGATTCCTAGTGTTGATTCTTCTTGTAGAATCCTAGTATTTGCTTTACCGATATCCATAGAAGTTTATTTTACCACTCTTTACGGTCTAAGTCCAGCTTTTTGTCAGGGGGAGTGACAAAATTATATACTTTGTAGCACTACCCAGTCATTATTATAATATTCTGTGTCTAATTCTGTCAGGATCATGGCATTTTCTGTAATAGATTCGACTGGCTTACCGCAATAAAGCTCAAAATGAGTTTCAACTTTTGAAGCCGTCAATTCAGAATCATATATTGCAATATTCTTATACAGGTTGGATGGGCCACCAGTAGACTCATAATTTAATTGCAATGCCCCAGTTACTGGGGTAGTAAATACTATTACGATATGGTGTGGCTCTTCTTCAACTAAATATGAACTAATGTTTGTTTGATTAGTTACATCTACATTGTTTACATATATCTTGGCTATATTGGCCTTAGAGACCACTCCAGGGCCGTTCCAGGCCAGTCTGGTAGCAGAAGGGCTGGAAGCATAGAAAAGGGTGTTAGCGGCCAACGTAAGCGGTGTAAAGAGCATTTCTACAGACTTCACAGAGGTAGATGCATTTAAATCAAATCCTGCTGCATTTTTAGCTCGAATTCCATTCATATAATGACGGGATAAGACTGGATAATTTAAAGATCCCAAATAATAATCGGTAGATGAGGTTATCTTATCTCCAAAATTATCTGCATATATTGTTCTATCGGCATAGAATGTTATACAGAAGAATGACAGTTTTGGTAGATATTTGCTGGCATCTGTAGTAGACATTGTAATTCTAATATATACATTCCCGCTTGGATCAAATGCGTTTTTTGTATATTGGGGCAAAGGCTGGCCATTTGTACATGGGGCATAAGAAATTCCGTCTATGCTTGATTCTACCGTTATTCCTAAATCATTTCTCCACTCAACTTTTGATGTTGTTAGGCCTATTTGAGAAGGAATAAAAAAGTAGTCGTTTATCACAAAGGACTTTGATTGTGCTGTATCTGTTTTGTAAAAAGTAATATATCTTTTAGTTGAGTCGTAATAGGTATTATCATCTACAAAGTCCGACCATGGCTTGCTGGCTGGATATGAGTAATCCATAACTGCTTTAATATTTGCGTCTGTGCCAGTAAACAATATTCCTTTATCTGGATAAACTACGTTTATGGCAGAAGTTGTAATATTGCCATCTACATAATGACTTCTAATTGATTCTGGTTGCAGGCCATATCTATAAACTGCTGGAGCATCTACTGTAAACGTGTCTCCAGAAACAGTTGTTGGCCCAATCTGTAAGCCTAGCGTGGTGTTTGTAAATTTAAAATTTGATAACGCTTTTGAATCAACGGCAAACGAGTCTATGTATAAGGTTATGGCTCCTACTGAATAAACTCCAATTATGTGCAGAGATTTCTTGCTGTATGTAACACAATATCTAACTGATTCTGTATCTGATACTTTAAATACTATGTCGCCGTTTTCCCAGAACAATCCAATATCATTTGTCGCATCCGCAAAAAGTGGGGTTTCTGAAGAAGACTCAATTGATGGATATACCCATGCTTCTATTGTAAAGTCATTATCTGAAGTATATTTTGTTCCGAATCCCGCCCCAACTGTTGCACCGTAATAATCTTTTGTAACTGGCACAGTTATGTATGCGGTATTTGTAATACGTGTTCCTGATACACCGCCAGAAACTAATGGCAATATATTTGCTGCAGGTGATCCTACATATGTGGCATTATTTCCACATCCTGAAATATCTGTAGCTGTTGCACCAACAGACTCATCCAGGGGCCAAAAGCCCACTGGATAGTCCTTTATTACTTTTAGTTGGTAAGACACCCTTTAATTATACACCAATTAGGCTTGTGGTTCTTGTTTCTTGATTGCAGAAGCCAGAAGTGCAACTACCGTATCTGCGGTTTGGCGGGCATCAATAGCTCTTACAAGCTCGCCGCATCCAAATCGGATATCGTTAAGATTTGCTGGTCTAGCCAACTCGATCTTTGTTGAAACATCTGTGAGGGCTCTAAAAGAACCATCTGTATTTTTTACTACAAAGAACACAGTCTCTGCTTTAATAATATTATCTTCTGATACGGTATCTTCTACCAAATCTTCAGATTCAACTACTCCTTGATTTTCCATATTTTCTGTCATTTTATCTCCTTCTATCATATCCGTGGCGGTTGATCATTTCCGCCGCTGGTTTCCATGTTTCTGCATTTGCATTTAAGCCATGCCCAAAAACAATTCTATTGTAATAATTAAATGCAGCGCATACTGCTACTGCATCCTTAAGCTCTTCTTCTGAAACTCCAGAATTAATAGCATCCGTAAAATCTGATTCTGTTATTTCTGATGGAGATAGCGTTAACTTTTTAACATATGCCATCAATGCAGCAAGCTTTGCATCGCCTGTCTCACCAGATAGTACCAAGTCCATATCGTTTTCTGAATAACCTAAAGATAATGCGAACTCTCTATGTGAACCCCAACAATACTCGCAGCTGTTAAGCTTAGATACATAAGATGCCAGAACTTCTCTAATAACGGGATCTAAAGATGAAGGCTCTCTTAATACCTCTTCTGCCAATGTAAGTGATGGCATATACTTTTTAGGATTTTCTTGAAAAATATTTACTATGCTTGTTGCGCTTTTAAGCGATGAAAAAAATGACATTATAGAATTACCCCAAAGTGTTTAAGTATTGAGGCGGATGCCAAAATACACCATGCTACATTAAACCAAATAATTGTTGGTAAAGTCTTAATGGTGGAAGTAAGTATAAGGGCAAGGCTTGAGCCTAATGCAAAAATATACAGCCACCACCACTGTTTACCAAACAATAGTCCTGGGATAATTATAACAAGCTTTGTGCAGAAAGACAAGGCCTCCACAGCATTGACACGATTCCAGTAAGACTTTTGAAAAAATCTTTTAGAAACGGATTTAAAATCATTAATTTTTAGCATTTTTATCCTTAACTATATTATTTTTAATCTCTTTTAAGACCAAATCGTTCATCCTAGACTCTGTAAACTTTTTATATCTATCCCTAAGAGGAAGGTATCTCCCAAATTTGGCTGGAGCCTGTACGCATCCATCTAAATATCTCATAAGTTTATCATTTACTTCAAATCTTTTTAAAACAACTTCTCTTTCTGTAGCGGCTTCAAAGTAAAACAATGGCTCATCTTCTTCAATAAATATATCTCCCTGAGTCTTCCACGTCTGAACCTCCATAACAAATGGCCTAAACCATTTGCTAATATCGAATGCTCCTGGTATTGCCGTGGCGCTTTTTGTATACTTTGGCTCATGCATCATGGGAGGGCTAATATATCCAAGCACGGGCTCTTCAGAAAAAAATATGTATCTAAGCCCTAGAACTATTGATCCGCCTTCTTTGAAAGCAGAAGACCTTAATATTTTTGCATCTAAATAATTTTTAGATGTTGGAATTACAACAGGGTTTTCTTTATCTGTAAAATCATAATGATAAGAAGAGGATAAACTGTTTCTAAAAACAAATGTTTTCTTCATTCTTCCAGAAGCAGCTGGGCAGCTAAAAAACGAGCTGGGGCCAGAGTCTTTATTTCTTATTTTAATTAAATCATGTAATAAGTTGGTTGGCTCTGGATAAAGCATTTCTTCGCCTATGGAAGAAGAAGATAAGTTGATTGCTGGTGACCAGTATATTACAAGGGGTTCTTTATTCATTATTTATTCTTATAGAGGTCTGAAAGATAGTCAAAATGGCTTGGGCTATCTTTTACTGCATTAGACCATTTTACCCTATACATAGCATTTTTGGCAACAAAATCTTTTACCTGATCTTCTATTGCTACAGATTCAAATATATTATATTGATTTAATGTTTCTTCGCCAATTAAAGAATAGTTCATTCCGATCATTGTGCAGTGCCAACCGCTATTTGCCGAAGTATCTATTTCTGCAAAAGGGTAAAGTTTAGGATAGGCCAGTAGCTTCTTTACCCTAGTTTGTTCAATAGTTTTATTATTTAAATTTAAAACAGGACTATTCTCTGTCATGTATTTCCAAAACTCTGAGTCATTTCTTCTACTTAAAAAGTAATGAGACTGAATAAATTCCTTAAATCCCAAAGTCATATCATTTATAACCCAATTGTATGAGTCTCGATCCCATTGGTTTACAAAACCTTTACTTAAAACTTTAACTAATCTCATTATAAATTCATGTATTGAATAAAGTCCGTTGCCTTCCATTGGCTCTAAAAAAGACGCAGATAAACCAATAGCAACTACATTTTTTACCCAAGTTCTTTCTCTAATTCCTGAATAAAAGCTTATATCCCTAAACTGTATATCGTCTGGAATTCTTTCTTTGCCCCGAACTTTTTGTAAGTACTGCCTAAACTCGTTTGCCGCATCCTCTGGAGAAATAAATTTATCTGAATATACGTAGCCAGTTCCTATGCGTGACCAGAGTGGCGCAGCCCAGACCCATCCAGAAGATAGGGCGGTAGCGGTTGTATAGTTTATAAGTTCTTCCTTCTTGTTATCATCATAAGGTATTTGTATCGCCCAAGCCCTATTTGTTGGTAACTCTTTCTCAAAAGATATTAGTGGCTCATTTAAATATTTATCAATAAGCAGTGCCTTAAAACCAGTACAATCAATAAACATATCTGCGGTTATGCTTTCCCCAGTGCTTAGCTTAAGTTCTTTTATGCCATCTTCATCAAGTATAGCATCTTCAACTTCAGCTAACTTGTGGATCACCCCTCTTGGAATAGCATATTTATCTCTTAAAAATAATGCGAACTTAATTGCGTCAAAGTGGAATGAAACATCATTGTATGGGTTAAACTTATCAAGCATCCCATCTTCGTTCATGGAAATTTTATTATTTTCCATCAATGCCATTTGAGAATAAAATGAATTACAATAATCTTTTACGGATATATTTGGATACAATAATTTTTTAAATTGCCACATTGTTGCGTTATATGAATTAGAAAAAATTCCTGGCCCAAATGGGTAGAAGTATCCATCGTCTTCAATTTCATAAAAATCTTTATACATTATTCCATATTTTAAACCAGCGTCTGTTTCGTGCATAAAATCATTTTGATTAATTCCTAAAACATTCATCCAGTTTTTTAAATTAGCCTGTGTGCTTTCTCCAACCCCGACACTTGGAACGTTTGGAGACTCTACTAAAGTTATTTTTATATTAGGAAGAAACCTAACTAGTGTAGAAGCGCTCATCCAGCCAGCGGATCCTCCGCCTACAATAACTATCTCTTTTATATCTTTAGACATTATGAATCCTTGACAACACTTCTTCGTGAGACATTGACTCTTTTGCTATTTGCTTCCAAGTTAGCCTATCCTTTGTGTTATTAGCTATAAAATTATTAACTATATCTTTAACATCTTCTTTTAGATAAAATCTATATAGGCTTAAGGAGTCTGGGCCTACAGAAGAATATTCCATTCCCGCTGCCACGCAATGCCAGCCAGTATTTTTTTCATGCGAAAATGTGCCAAAGGGGTTTAGCTTATTGAAAGTTAAACTTTTAAGACTAGTTTGATCAATCCTTGCGTCAAAAAGGTTTCCTGCTGGACTTATGCTTGTCATATACTTCCAAAATTCAGAATCGTTTCTTTTGCTTAAAAAATAATGAAACTGCACAAACTCTTTAAATGAAACTATTGTATGTCTAGACATATAGTTAAAAGAATCTATATCCCATTGATTTACAAAACCTCTATTGATAACCTTTATTAACTTTAATGCTAGCTCGTATGTTGTATGTAGGCCATTACTTTCCAGGGGCTCTATGAATCCAGCTGATAGTCCTATGGCAACAACATTTTTTACCCAGCATCTTTTACGCATTCCGCTTTTAAACTTTACATCTCTAAATGACAGATTATCTATTTCCTGACTCAATCCACGAACATCAATAAGGTGGTTTTTAAATTCTATCAAAGCATCTTCTGGGGAAATAAATTTATCTGAATATACGTAGCCAGTTCCTATGCGTGACCAGAGTGGCGCAGCCCAGACCCAGCCAGACGATAGGGCGGTAGAGTCTGTATAGTTTAGCATTTCTGACCGTCTATCTCTATAAGGTATTTGTACTGCCCAAGCTCTATTTACTGGAAGAACATCTTCAAAAGACTCGTATTCTTCGCCTAAAGAATCTCCGATTAATAAAGCCTTAAATCCGCTACAATCAATAAATAGGTCTGCATAAACTCTTTTGCCAGACTTTAGATCTAAAAACTTTACTCCATCATGATTAACTTCAACTTTTTCTATTGTATCCACCAAGTGGCTAACACCGCTAGGAATACATATTTTATTTTTTAGATAATTGGCAAATTTTATTGCATCGAAATGAAATGCTACATCTTGATTGACATTAAAATCCTCTAAATCGCTGCTAGGTATTTTGTTTTCATAAATGCAGTTCATCTGTGAAAAAAAAGAATTACAATAATCTTCTGATTTTGTATTCCTATATATCTGTTTTTTTAAATTCCATAAAGAAACTGGATCTAGCTCTCCGTAATATTTATCAAACGAGCCTTTGCCAAATGGGTAGAAGAATCCAGAATCGTTTTTACTATAAAAGTTATTAAATTTAATGCCTAACTTATAAGAGCCATCTGTTTCTCTAAGCATTTCTTCTTTATCAATATCTAGCATATTCATCCAGCTTGTTATTGATGCCTGTGTGCTTTCCCCTACTCCTATTGTTGAGATGCTTTCTGATTCTATAAGAGTTAAATCTATTTCTGGGTAAAATTTAATTATTGTAGCTGCCGTTATCCAGCCAGAAGAACCTCCGCCAACGATTACAATTTTATTTATATCCACTAAGAGTAATCTTTCTTTTGCCAAATATTTTTAATATAGTTATTAACAATAGTTTTTCCTATATTTTTTTCTTGATTGTACATATGTTGCTCTGAAGTATATGCTTCAAATTGGGATTTCCAAGGCTCTCTTTTAATTGGTAAGACCTGAAACATAGGAGTTCCTTTTTCAATAATTCCTTCAAAATCATCTCTTATCCAAAAAACTGGATTGATATCTTGAGGATATTTATCTGTATCTACTAGTGCAGGTATCATTCTGAATGGTAAATCATGGTATCCCATAGGATGAGATATTAAAGACGACCATCCAGGAGAAGTCTTTATAACCCATGGATTATGATATTTAAAAGCTATACTTGAATATCCAGTAGGATGGTCAACTCCATCTGATTGTCTTGAGTCATGTGCGCCAAACACAGGCTCTTTTGTTTTCCAGGAAACTGAGTGCCCGTTGCCAGTTTTTGTTACCATTACGTCTGTCCATAAAGGCACCATGTATCCAGCAGTCATAGCATCTAACATTGGCATACACTTTTTGCCAGTAGCAGATGAAACATGGCCATGAATTTTTATTTTACTATCAACATATGGATCCATTTTTTTCCACCAGTCTGGCACCCACTCTTTTGAAGGAGATGGCTTATCCTCAACTACATTTTCATAATATTCGCCAATAGAAATGAATTTAATTACATTCTTTTTCATATTACTTATACCATGTTACTATAGAATATCTTGTTCCTTCCAAGACTTCGCTTATCGAATGAGAATAAATATAGTTCGACGGGAAGATTAAAAGCTGATTTTTTTCTGGCTTAATATTTAAATTAAATCTATCAAAGAATATCTCTCCGCCAGTATAGGTATTATTTGCGTAATACACCAATGATACATTTCTGACAAACATCATGCCGTTATCTATATGCTTGTCAAACTTTTGCCCTTTGCCATATTTTAATAAGCCAAATGGCTCTTGTTCAGAAAGGCTGATTCCATACTCTTCAACATAATCTTTTAAATAAACACTAAATTCATTATTTAATGAACTAGAAAAATCTAACAGGGTCCTTGCTGGTTCTTTGTCCTTATCTATATTTTCTGGAATTTGTGATTCTATAGGCAGGCCAATTGTGTCTAGGTTTCTAAAAAACTTTTTTGCATCTTCTTCAGATGTATGATTTTTATTAAAACTTGGAATCCATGATAGCTGTGAACTTGAAACTAAAGATTCTATTTTATTAATGTGGTTTATGGAATCTTCAAATACATTTTTATAAGAATGAATTCCTGGAGCCAGTATTTCTTTATTCATTATCTATACCCAAAATCCTATCGGCATCCTCTTCTGAAAATCCGCTAGAAATTAATTCTGCTCTTTCATCATTTTTTGAAATAGCATACGGAATATAATCTCCAGCCATAGAAACCTGAATTGTTGGTGAAGCTATATCTTTTTTTGGATTATCCCTTAAAACCCATTCGCCATCAATAAAATATGGGAATTTGTCTGGCATTGAAAAATCTGGAGCCTTTTCTGTAGCATTAGAAGCATGCAAAAACACGCCTGGCTCCAATGGGCTTTCAATTGCTTCTTCTTCGCTCATGTAGTATAAAAAATCTGGATGATATAAGTATGATTTCATAATACCATTATACCCTTTTATTTAATTCTAGTCAATAGATTTAATTAGAATTTAATACAGTAGTGAACTGATACGTTGCGGGGTCTTGTTTCAGATCCATTTGAAGATCCCCATGTTCCCGAATCTGGACCAGATGTAGTTCTTGAGCCACGACCAGTTGCTGATGTAAAGTGTGGTCCATTGTGAGTACCAGATGATCCAAAATCAAAGTCCATAAAGGTTCCAGTTTGGTGTCCGTGATTTGGGGCCTGATGACTTTGTCCAGAACCCACTCCACGACCTGAATCTACTCCTCGACCATTATCCCATCCACGTAAAAATTCTCCACGAAGATCTGGTAAATTAAATGTGCTAGAGCCATCTCCACCACCATAAGTTGTTCCAACTGCTGCAAACAACGCAGAGTAGACTGTTCTGCTTACTGCTGCACCATTGCATGTCAGAAATCCTGTAGGTATATTTGAATTTGCATATGAAATAATTGTTCCTGGTGGAACTGTTCCTGTATTAGTATTGTATAAATCGGTTAGTCTTGCCATTATGCTATTAGTCTCCATCCTCTAGTTGTATTGCTATAAACTAGTCTTATTGTAGCATTGCTTATATCAATCACTAAGTCTTCGGCAAGGCCTTGGATAGGCTGGCCATTTCTAGAAATTGTTATGGTATTTTGCGATGCGTTTCCAGATATATCTGTAATTACAATTTCATCTCCTAAAGCTGGTGAAGACGGTAATGTAAGAGTTATTGCTCCAGAAGCATCTATTAGATAATTTCCAGTAGAAGTAACTCCAGAAGCTCTGTTTGCTCCTCTTTGAATAAGAGTAGCGCTTGATGTTAGAATTGTTGGTCTCTGGTCAACATATCTCTTTGTTGCTACCGCAAGGTCTGTTAATGCGTTTGGATCTTGAGCAACAGTTACTGTATTAGCATTTATAGTAATTGTACCTGTTGCTGATGATGCCGCAGATGAACCGAGGTTGATATTAGTTGTTGAGCCTGAGACTCCATTTGTACCAATATTAACTGTCTTTGTATTTGCAGAAGCTGTTGCTCCTGTTGCTAAGCTATATGCTGAGGTTCCTGTTGAAGCAGTAAACATATTTACTGTTTGCGCTCCAGTTGCAGTATTTCCTAAATTAAATGTTGTTGCTGGTGCTGCAATATTTAATGTAGTTGCTGCTCCTGCAAAGTTAACTGTTGTAGCAGTTGTATTCCACAAATTCTGTGTGGTCTGTGTGCCAACAACTGTTGGGTTGCCAATTGTAAGTGTACCTGCATTTGCACCCATATTAATTGTAGACGCTGCTCTTGCAAAGTTAAGGTCTGTTACTGTAGTATCAATTAAATTAAATCCTGTAGTAGAAGCCGTTAGGTCTCCACCGCCAATTGATACGTCTACAGTTGCCTTAAGCGATGCAACGTTAAGTGTATTTGTTACTGTTGATGGTAGGCTCCATGGAATATCTGAAGTTGGTTTTGTTTCAATTCCAGAAACAAGAGACCATTCACCAGTTGAGTGGTTACGTGCAAGTCCAGTGTATGATCCACGATATGGATCTGTTACTATTGCACTACCTTGGCTTCCACGAATTGTTGTTGTGGTTCCTGGATTTGGAACGCTGTCTGTAACTGTACCTGCAGAAGCTGTTGGGTTAATATTTGTAGCTGTCTGTGAGTAAGAAACCTGATTTGCTGCTGGAAGAGCTGTAATAACGAAGGTTCCGTTAAATGATGCTGATACACCAGCAACTGTAATCTGCTGACCAATAATATAGTTATGGTTTGTAGAAAGTGTTAAAGTTGATACGTTGCTTACACGTTGTCTGCTTGTTACAGTTCTTGGTGTTAAGGTTACAAGGGTGGTAGGAGCTACGTCATCCTGTGGAACTTCAAACGATAGGCTGTAAGGTACAACTGTTGAAAGCGCTGATACGTTTAGAGTATCATTAATTAGAGGATCAACATCTTGAATAACTACTGCCTCTCCAATTGTTTCTACTGGAGGCGCTGTTAAAATAACTGTTGCTACACCATTTGTAATATTCCATGATGTTACGAAGTTAGTAATTGTTTTTGTAGTATCTGTTAGTGCAACATTTGCTGCTGTTTTAGCAAACGAGAAGGACTTGCTTGTTGGAACTGCTGTAATTGTATGAGTTCCATCGAATGTCACTGGCACAGTTCTTGCAACCTGTACAGAACCAGTTGCTGGGTTTGGAGATTGTGCTACGCCAGTTTGAATGTAGCGGAATGTTGTTGAGCTTGGAACATCTAAGATTGGGAATGATCCATTATATGCTGATGCCACACCCGCAACTACAACTGTTTCTCCTGCTAGGAAGTCATGTGGTTCTGTTGTTGTAATTGTTACATAGTCAAAGTTTGTTGTGCGTGATACTGTTGTTGTACCACCAGAAACGTTTGAGAAGTCTGGGGTACCAGTATTTGCAAATGATAGTGTATTTGGAGTAACTGCGGTAATTGTATAAGTACCGTTGTAGCCAGTGTCTGCTCCATCAACTACTACTGATTCTCCGACTAAATAATCGTGAGATCCATCAATTGTAATTGTTGCTACGTTATTAGAATCTCTAGCAACCAACACAATATTCTTTGGATATGGTGTTGTAATAACAATTGGTTCTCTCTTCTTAACCATTGGGAAGAAGGTAGAGTATGTAGTTGTTGTATCTACACCAGATACTGTTACTGAGTCACCGACTTCAAATCCGTGATTTATGTTTCCAGTTACTAATGTTGCTACGTTGGCTGTAAGAGATTTATTTGTAGTAGTCAAAGGCCCAAGGATTGTTCCTGTTCTCTGACTTCTTGCTTGTCCTAGGAAGGCAAAGTCTACGTTATCTCCAATTAACTGTCCGTTAGCTACGAAGATCATAGGGTCTGTAACTGCTAGGTTTTCAGTTTCAACTGTGGTTCCGCCTCCTGAGAAAGAAATTTGACCAGAGATATTAACATCTCCAGCAATATTCATGTCTCCAAGGATACCGACGCCACCGACTACTGTTAAAGCACCTGTGGTAGGTGAAATAGAAGGTGTTGCAATTTCAAGGTGAACGTTTTGATTTGGGGTAATAGCAATCTGTTCGTTACCAGTTCCAAATCCACCAGCTGCTAAAATAATCTTATTTTCTGTACCATTATTACCAGTTGCGATAACCAAGTTACCCTTGCCAGTAGTTCCGTCTGGTGCTTCGTAGAAAATATATCCATCATTTGGACCTGTAATTCCAAATGAAGGCTGATTAAATGCGGATCCAGTAATACCCATGTCGATCCAGCCAGATAAGTCATCGCCATTATCTGCGTAAACAATCATATCTCCTGATGCATTAGATGTTGGATTCTGAATTGCAATCTGTGCATATGGTCCACCATTTACGATAAATACTGCACGAGAGTTTGTTAGGTCTGCTGCGGTTTCAAAAGCTTCTGCTCCTTCACCAAAGTATAGAGAACCTTTTGTACGCATCAAACCATCGAATGATATTTGACCTGCAATTCCTACGCCACCGACGACTGTTAGTGCGCCTGTTGTTGCGCTTGTCGAAGGTGTTGCAATTTCAATATGAACATTTTGATTTGGTGTAATCACCATCTGCTCGTTGCCTGTACCTAGGCCACCAGCAGCAAATACGATCTTATTTTGTGTACCTGTGTTATCTGTTGCAATAACAAGGTTACCATGTCCAGTTGTACCATCTGGGGCGGACATAAAGATATATCCATCATGAGCACCAGTTACACCATATGTTGGATCATTAAATGCGGCATTTGTAATACCCATGTCAATCCAACCAGAAACATTGTCTCCCTCTCCAGAATATGCAATATAATCTGCAGATGAAGAGATTCCTGTTCCTAAGTTAACCAATGCATTTTGTACGAATCCTGTTGATGTTCCAGCTGCAATTACAACTGCATCTGTTAATCCAGCAGATGATTCAAAGGCTGTTGCGCCTGCTCCTACTGGAAGCTTTGTAACTCCTTGTAAATCTACGTTTCCAATAACTGTTAAGTCTCCAGCAATATACTGATCTCCAGTTACTCCAACACCACCGACTACTGTAAGTGCGCCTGTTGTTGCGCTTGTCGAAGCAGTTGCAATTTCAATATGAACATTTTGATTTGGTGTAATGCTCATCTGAGTATTACCAGAAGCAAATCCTCCAGCTGCAATTATAATCTTATTCTCTGCGCCATGATTACCCGTTGCAAGGACAAGATTTCCATCGCCTAAGTGATATGTTCCAGTACCTGCATCTGCTGTTGAAGCAAGGTCTGCTGCAGATGTTGCAAATGTGAATGTTGTTGAAGTTGGTGTTCCAGTAATTACACGAACACCGTTAAATGCTGCAGGCAATCCCGCAAGCTTAACTTTGCGTCCAACTTCAAATGTGTGTGCTGCTCCAGTTGTAACTGTTGCTACACCAGATGCAATTGCAATATTTGTTACTGTAAATGGGACTGCTGTAAATCCTTCTGTGAAAACATATCCGTCTCCAGGACCAGTAATTCCAAATGTTGAAGAGTCGAAGTCTGGGCCAGTAAATCCAAGATCTGCCCACCCCGCTTCATTTGTTGAACCAGTAGTATAAGCAATAAAGTCTGCTGACTGCTCTGCTCCATCACCAGTTTCTAAATCTAAATTATTTATTACTATTGCTTGTGCAAATCCCTCTGCATCCCAAGCAGCTGCTGTTGCAACATCTGTTAGTGCTGCGTCACCTTCAATAAAAGTACGTGCTCCATCACCGAAGTATAGGTTTGTTACATCTCTTTCAAAAGATGCCTCTGCTCCGTCTGTAGTAAGAACATATCCTGCACGTCCACCTTGTGCTGGAAGAAGACCGCTTGCACCCTTTGCTAGCAAATCCCACTTACCAGCTGTGGTATCATCAATTAAAAATGAAGAAGATGTATGGTCTTGTACAGCAATTCTTGCATTTTCTCCATCATTAACAACATCGCCTTCTACATAAAATGTATTTTCGGCCCATGCTCCACGATATCTAATTCCAGAATTATACTTATCCCAATACGCTGCATCAATTGTAAATGATGCACCAGATGAGTGGAAAGTGTCTGTAATATAAGTATTTCCACCCCACTGAATAATGTCTCCAGCACGATATTCTGTTGCTGTGCTCCACTCACCACGATATGTTGTTCCAGCTGTTAAAACTTCCCAATACGTTAAGTCTCCTGGAGCATTTCCTAATGTGTCTTGCTTTGCAATATAAACAGTTGATCCATAGCTTACAACGTCATTTAAGTTATATTGTACTGAAGGGCTGTAAACGCCTCTTGGCTTAATGCCATTTACAAAAGGTGCCCAGTCTGAAGTTTCAGTTGCTGGAACCTTATTTGTATTGTTTGTTAAAGAAATATAAACATTTGCACCATATGCAACTAATTGATTTGGCTTATATGCTGTAGATGAATTCCATACTCCAGTTGCATCAATACCGCTAACAAATTCATCCCAGTATGCTGCAGATGTAGCTGGATTATGATTTGTTGTATCTTGTTTTGCAATAAATACTGAACCGCCATATGTTACAACGTCATTCTTTTGATAAGAAGATGTTGAAGACCATGCGCCTTCATACTGAATACCGTCAGCAAATTGTGACCAGTACTGTGTGTTTGGAGGAGTTTGTCCTGAACCTGTTTTAATTGAAATGTATACTTTACCGCCGTATGCAATTCCATCTCCAACCTGATATTCTGTTACAGGAGAATATGCACCAGTAAACTTAATACCCTCGACCATCAATGACCAATAGGTCAAATTTGTTGGGACATTTCCTTGAGACTTAAGGGCATTAACATATACGTATACGTTACCGCCGTATTTAACTACGTCGTTTAGCTCATACTCTGTGCCAGCGCTCCATGTTCCTGCAAAATAAAATCTAATTTTACCTAGGTCGATCAGTTGTGTCATGATATTATCTCCATCAAAAGATTAGTTTTTTGGCTTTGGTTCCAATCAAATTGTACAGTATATTTTGTCCAAAACCAAGTTTTATAATCGTTTTTATCTATTATATTTTCGGCGGGTAGCTTTACTGGGCTACCATCGTTTATTACTTCAATAACAAGACTTCCAGTCTCATTATTATATCTAGCTCCATAAAAGGTTTTGCTAGCAAAACTCAGGTCTATCTCTTCGTAACCACTCATTTTAAATACCATCCAATATTGAGACAATTATATCAAAGGAGTCTACTGTTGCTCCGACTGCCTTCAATACATCCCCTGCCTCTAGGAATATCTTATTTCCTGAAATTGCTTCAAAGCTATGTCCGCCATCTATAGCTCTATCTTTTGCGATGTAATATATTTGTGATGTATTTTCAACATACAAAGAAATTGAGGATGTTGATCCGTGTCTATTGGCGACTGAGCACCCAGAAATTACTGTGGCAACTTCAGCATCAACCAGTGTCACTGGTATGGTTCCAACTAAATTTGCTTTAGCGTTACTAAAATTTGCCATATTGTTATTATACCCCAATCATTATTATGATAATGCGATTAAAAGCCCTATATCAGTACCGCCGCCACTACCAGATTGCCCAGCAAGTATTACCTTATTAGTTGCATCGTTATATGTTGCTGTTATGTTTGTGTGACTATTATGAGCTAAAAGTGGGGCTGCGTAATCTTGAATTTCTTCTTGAGTTAAAGTTGCACCACCAGTAGAAAGAGAATTCCAAACTGTTCCGTCCCAAACATAGGTCTTGCCAGATATGACATATTCCTGTCCTATAGTTGGGCTTGAGGGAAATCCTAAAGAAGATGGCATTTTTGCTCCTTTATTTTATATGTTCTAATTTTATCATACATTATATCTGAGCCCAGAAGGATCCGTCATAAATGTAAGTTTTTGCTGTTGAAGAATTCATCCAAATCGATCCCAAGACTGGGCTACTTGGTGGAATAGAGTTAACTGCAGCTACTGCTTGAGAACTACTTCCTCCAACTTCTATCCAATATGCTCCATCCCAAATATAAGTTTTACCATTGTCTGAATCTAGCCATATGTCTCCGAGTCCTGGTGTAGATGGTGGAGTTGGAGAAATTATTACCGATGCTCCTCCGCCGCTGCCTGAATTTCCTTGAAGAACTATTCTATTATTTGCATCATCATATGTTGCAGTTATATTTGTGTGAAAAGCATGATTTAAAAGCGGTGCTACAAAATCTTGTACTTCTTCTTGAGTTAAAGAAGATCCTCCGCCTGATGCAGTAAAACTTAATTTTCCAGTATTGTCGTCATAAGATACAGATATGTTTGTATGGGCTGCCCCAGTTATCATTTCTGCAGCAACGTCTTGAATTGTTTCTGTTATATTTAATTCAGAAGATGGAACTTTACCGTCTGGGCCAAGAGATGCTACCCCGTCTATACTTCCAACTGAAGAAAGAGAAACATATATATTAGGAAGGTTGTTTCCTAGACTTGCTACTGCAAAATCTGTGTATTCATTGGCATCCGTTAATGCATTTGCAGCAGACCCTATTGGATCATATACAGTAGAAAGCTCAGAAATTTCAATATCTGTATAGCTATTTGCTGATGTTATTGCGTCTAGCTCTGATTGGTCTGCATAATCTTTTGTTGATAAAAATTGAGTTAAATCGTAGTTAATCCACAGTCCTGTAGATGCGTTATAGACCAAAGCATCTTGATTTGATGGAGATTGAACTGAAACATCATGAAGTTCTTTTAACTCAAATCCATTTTGAACCTTAACAAATATTTCTCCATTATTTAATTGTGATCTAGTTACTATACCAATAAAAACTAAGTGATTAGGAGCGGAAGGCTTATTTGCAAGTCCGTAGATTAAAGTTCCATCTGGGCCCAGCCAAACTGGGTCTCCAGCATTTGCGGAAGATGTGTCCAGGCCAGCAAGAAGTCCTTCTGCAACAACAAAACCCTCTGTATTGTTTGCAAGGGTTTGTGCTAGAAGACCTAAAGTTTTACTGGAAGAAGACTCAGTAATATTAGATGCTGGTGTTATAAGGATATTAGTTCCAGATGCTCCAGATACATATACTGGAGTTCCAATGTTTATTGTTGATCCTGATGAATTTTTAACGTAATGTTTTACTTGGCTGGTGTATCCCGCTGTCTGTGCCTGATTTACAAGAAGGGTGAAGGCGTTAAGTTCATCATTATAGCTTACGGTTACCTGACTTTGATCCCCAGAGGAAAACGCATTGGCTATGGCGTCTTGAATGACTTCTGAGTCAACTGGATTATTTTCTAAAAATCTAAGACGATAATCTATAGAATTTACGTCGGTAGAGTTGTTTTTTCCTACTTTTACTTGTAATGCTTCAATAGCATCATTAGCATCTGCGTGTTGGGCTGCATGAGAGACAGTGGCAACCGAATCCGTTGGTTGCGGATTTAAAAAGGAGTCTAGCCCCTCTGGAAAAGTTGTTGCCATTTACGTATACCTCTTTCCCAATTATACCCCAATATCTATTAGGATCTTACCACTTATTTAATGGACAGGTGGCATGTTGAAGCTTGGTTTTTAATGACATAATACAACCACACTGCTTACATTGTTTTGTTAAATCTATAAGTTCTGGACAGCCTTTACAGATGCTATATCGTCTATCCGCTTCCGCCTCTTCGGCATACTCAGTATTTGGATTAAGTAAGTCCCAGGGCCTGGTGTCCCCTAGCTTTTCTTTATACTGTTGCCATTTACTTTTTTCTGTCATTCATACACTCCTGGGACTACAAACTGGCCATCAAGATATAGCCATCCTGGCTCTGCTAATTCTGCATGACGATGAATTTCTTTATCAACATATACTATTTCTGGATTAGATAATAGAGCCGCCTGGGTCATTTCATTACATAAAACTTGATCTGCTTTTTCATTATAAAATACAGAAACACAAAAAAGATTATTTACACTTTCACACTCAAAGAAATCAGTTGCATTTATTAATTTATTTGCAATCTCTTCTTTTACCCCTATAAAAAAAGCTATACTTCCATCAATAACGATAGCAAGTTGTTTTGCAGATTCTCCAGTAGCAACCTTACCCTGTTTAACTCCTGGAATAAACCAGTCTTCTTCTTGTAAATTAATCATATAGACATTATACCTTTTCTATTAAAGTTTGTAAATAACAAATTTATCATGCGTAACTTGCACAACACGTTGTTCTTGACCCATCTGAGTTGTTATTAGCTGTACAGTCTCCTACGTTATAGCATTGAAAATAGTTATTGCTTGCTGAGTTTGTAACATCGTAGCTTTTGCAGTTATATTTATAAGAGGTGCATATTGGGGCTGGATTTGTGGACTGGCATGCTGGATAACTTGTTCCAAAAGTACACTGCCTGGAATATCCAGTTCCGCTTTGAGAAGCATTATAACCAGGTTTTGTATAACTACAATTTCCTACCCCACCTCCTTGATACGACTCTGTACAATACCATTCGTTTACTGGAGCACAGCATCCGCAAGACCCGCTTAACTGTTGATAGCTAACCTGTATTTCTTGATTAACGTTGCCGCATCCATAATCATAAGAATATCCATCCCATGATCCATTTATTAAAATTGTTCTACGTGCTGCGTAAGTCCAGGTTTGATACCCTACTGTATAGGTTCCATCACAGGCGGTTCTGCTGCTTACTGGACCGCTTATAGCATCTCCATATGCTTGGCAAGAACCATATGTCGTTGTAGATGGTGGAGTACATGATCTAGTTACCGAATAACTACCGCTTTCATTATATGTATTACCGCAATTATCTGTTCTGCTACGAGATGCTGCTGTTCCAGATTCTGTGCCAGATGGACAGCTTCCGCTCCAAGTAATATTGCTATATGACCATGCAGAATAAGATGTTATTGTACATGGTGGTGGCGGAGCAGTATATCCACATAATCCGTCTATTTGATTACTGCTTGTAACTGTTAATATATCAGTTGTCCCACATCCATCTGTTGAATATGAGGATCCGTCCCAAACTCCGTTTGCATAAATCTTTTTTCTAGTGTTATATCTATATGTTGTTCTTTCTTGATAATATGTACTAGAGCAACCTGTGCTATTTCCCAAGTTTTCTATTGGACTACCATATGCTTCACATGGTCCATATGTGTATGTAACTGGATTTACATAAGTATAATAAGAAAATGGAATAGCAGTTCCAATATTAACAGTAAACCCACTAGATATAGACTGCGATTGAATATAATTTGTAAGCCCTGAATCTGAAGTATTTGTTGTTGATTCAGAATATGTAAGTCCTAGAGAAGAAAGTAAAGACTGAGCTTGCGCTCTAGTTAATCCTGATAGATTTGGAATTGTTACTTTTCTTATTCCGCCTCGACTGGGTCTACCAGATCTTCTACGCATTTTAAGCGCTCAAATCGCCGAGAACAACCCAAGAATTTAAAGCTCTTTTTATAAGAGTTGCACTACTCCATTGAGTACGCAATTTTAATCCAGGTGTAGAATTTGGAGTAAATCCATTTCCTGCAATAGTTACTTGAGAAGATCCTGTCTGTAATATGTCTACTGAATAACCAACTGGAAATGCAGTAGAATCTGTTATTGTTACAGTTCCGCCTGCAGACATTTCAATAATCTTGCCAGAGTCTACTGGCAAAATTGTGTAACTTGAAGATTTAGAATTTATTGTTATTGTGTTTTGAGATTGTACAGAAATTGATCCTTGCATTGAAGAATGATATTGACATGCGTAATAAAGATCATCTGGGGCGCTTTGTGGAAGCTCTACTAAAATATGTCCTACATCTTCTCCGCCATTTGTTATGCCAGTTGAATATACGTTTCCTGCGCTATAAGCGCCAGATACAGTTTGAATCCAAAACGGGTGGCCCGAAGCATTTACATGAATTCTATACTTCTTTCCTTTTTCAAAATAAATTAATCCATTAGATACACCATTTACAATATAGGCCCCTGAACCTGAATTAGTAATGTAATAATCAACTGATGGATCTGATAAATTTAATTTAAAGTCTAATGCTGTTTGGGTTGCTGTAGATACTGGTTTGTTGGCATCAGATGTATTATCAACATTTGCTAGGTCGACCATTGACTTTGTAATTCCTGTAACGGTTCCAGTAAATGCTGGATTTGCTAATGGAGCCTTAAGGTCAAGTTCTGTTTGTGTAGCAGTTGAAACTGGCTTATTTGCATCTGAGGTATTGTCAACATTGTCAAGGCCAACCATAACCTTGTCAATTCCAACTACTGCACCTGTAAATACTGCTCCTGTAAGTGAAGCCTTTAGATCAAGAGCAGACTGTGTTGCAGTTGAAATTGGCTTGTTAGCATCTGATGTGTTGTCAACATCTTCTAGCCCAACCATTGATTTTGTAATCCCGCCAACTGTTCCAGTAAAGGTTGGCGAATTTACAGGTGCATATGTTGTAGAGGCGTCTGTTTGTGTTAAATATGTGCTTGATGCAGTTGAAGAATCTAATTTATTCCCTAAAGCTGTTGTTAGTGTTGAAGCAAATGAAGCATCATCATTTATGGCTGCTGCCAATTCATTTAGTGTGTCTAACGCTGGCCCAGCTCCGTCAATTAAGTTTGATATTGCTGTGCCTACATAAGTTTCTGTAGCATATCCAGTTAGGTCTGGTATTGTTGGCTTACCATTTAGCTGATCATATGTTATGTTTGGTACATCTCTACCATCAATGTTTAATCTTTTGCCTGAACCTACCAATGACCAATACTGAGTGTTGGTTGTTGGGAGACTTTCGTTATCAAAATTAGCTACATAAATATTACCACCGTCGTAAACAATATCTCCAGCCAAATATCTTGTGTTTTCTCCGCCTGGAAGTAAATAGTGATTTGCAGTCCACTGCACTGCGCCTAATGCTATGTTTGGCTTATTAGAAAGGTCATTATATGATCCGCTAAATAGCTCTGAATCTCTTGCAATACTGGACGGAATATAAGAATCTGGAATTAATGCATTTCCATCTAGTGGGGCAACTCCGTCAATGTTACCTACATCCCCAACTGGAACATATTGTCCATCTATAGAGTTTCCAAGACCTGCTACCGCAGTATCTGTGTATTCATTTGCATCTGCAATATCTGACATAGTTGCAATTTGATTATCTGGATTAGACATATCATTTAGAAACTCTCCACCATTTCCAGATAGAAGAATTTTGCCTGAACTAACTGTCTCAAGAACAACATTTCCACCAGTGCCATTATAACCATTAACTCCGCCACCAATAATATTAACTGTACCGCCTGTTTTATTGTCACTATTGGCTGCACCACCAGCTATTTCAACATACCCACCGTTTAAAGTAGAAGATGTACTAGCATAGATAGTTAAGTGGCCTTCGTTCATTGGAGATTCCACAATGGAACCATTTGGGAAATATATTTTTGCATCATTTCCAAATGTCCACTGGTTGTTATACCCTTGGTCACGAGTAAATACGTATGCTTCCCCAGTTATAAAAGATAGTCCGTCAGCAACAACTGTAATAAATCCTGCAGAAGGAGAATCTTGTGTAACTGCAGTTACTACATAAGTAGCTCCACCTGTGTACAATCGCACAGTGTCACCAACAATAATGTCTGCAGTAGATGCATGAATAAACTGTGTGTTGCTTGCCTCATTAGAATTTCCATATGTGTTTTCGGTGCCATTTGGTTTTGTATTAATCTTAACAGTTCTATATGGATCAGAAACTTCTATATTATTTCTTTCTCCGCCAAGATATACCTGAGCACTTGAATTGTCTTGCTGTCCACCTGCACGAATGTGAATATGATTTGGTGCGGTAGGATCAATAATTAAATATTGATCTGAAGTAATATCTCCGTCTGGAACAAGCTCTATTGTGCCAAGACCATAACCGTCTCCCGATGCTGTACCAGCACCAATAATTTGTATTCCATCAAATGTGATATCTCCAGTGCTTCCTCCTCCTTCAGATGTAAGAAAAGGAAGATCTGCCCAAAGACTTGTCCCGTTACCCGCTTTTAATTTATTAAGAGTTGTATCTAATCCAAGTTCTCCGCTTAGAAGTGGGGTGGTTGAAGAGTTCCATTGAGATGTAGTTCCTCTTCTTGTTCTTATTCTTGGCATTATGGATTACCGCCATCAATAATATCATTTGCGGGAACTTCTATAGAATCGACAGAAAATATTGCTCCATCATAAGTATGAATATGATCTAGAATTCCAGTTATGGCTCCGCCTACTGGATTCCAAACTGATCCGTCAAAATATCTTAACTCTTCTGAAGCAGAGTTATAATAAATATCGCCAATTCTGGCAGAGGCAGGATTATCTTCTAATACTACTGCATGAAGAGGAACTAATCTTTTTACAGACATTCAATTCCTCCTTAGCCTACGATTACTACCGTATATGCTCCAGAAGCAGGTGCTGCTGTAAATCCTAGCGTAACAACAGTTGAAGAAGTTCTGACAACATCACACTCTACTGTGTCATATGTTGCAGTATCGTATACATTAACAACAACTTCTCTTGTTCCTAAGTTATGAGTAACTGGATATTGATATGTTGTTCCATCTCCAACTACTGCTGTAAATTTTCTTGTTATTGCATGATAATTTGTGCCATCATTTGTAAGTGTCCATTTATCTGAGGACTCATTCCAAAGTAGCTCTACGTCAGATGAATTTCCACGCTCTACACGGATACCAGCATCAACTGTTGGATCTCCTGTAAAGTCGGTATTAAGGTTGATCTTATTATCAACAATATTTACCTGAGTTGTGTTTACTGAATTAATTGTTCCTGTTACGTTTAAGTTACCGCCGACGTTTAAGTTGTTGGTAATTGTTACATCGTCTGGAAGACCAATTGTTACTTGTGCGCCTTCTCCAGATGTAGGAACAACTGTAATTTCATTTAAAGTTCCTTGGATATCTTTTACATAATCTCCAGTTGTTTGTGTGCCAAGGTTGACATTCTTGATTGATACTGCGCCTGCAGTTACAGTAAAATCTTCGTCTGCAAAAGATGCGATACCTTTATTTGTGGTAGATGCGTCTTCTCCAGTAATTGTAATTGTATGAAGAGATTCATCAGTTGTATAAGTAGTGTCTATTCCTTCTCCGCCAACAAATTTAATTGAATCTGTTAATAGATCTAGCTTATATCCACCATGAGCATTATCTGCTCCTAAATCTAGTTGAGTTGCAACATCAACAACTCCAGCTGCAGTCAATCGACCTTGCTGATCTACGGTAAATGTAGGAATCTGTGTTGTTGATCCATAAGATCCTGCAG
>Ga0315903_10002827_pt1 | contig 24855 bp, 8 predicted proteins | sample LakEriMetagenome_7_FD_203524 | JGI IMG/M metagenome (GOLD analysis project Ga0315903, IMG submission 203524) | Freshwater fungal communities from buoy surface, Lake Erie, Ohio, United States - Buoy 2 MA119 | ecosystem: Environmental > Aquatic > Freshwater > Lake | place: USA: Lake Erie, Ohio... | reverse complement strand
ACAACATTCTTCCTTGCAGACGCAACTGCTGAAACAATCTATTTTGGTGGTGCCGCAACTAGTATTAATATGGGTAGCGTTGGCGGTTTAACCACAGTTAACACTGACCTAACAGTTACTGGCAACACAATTTTAGAAGAAAATCTAACAGTCAACGGCAACTTGACATTGACTTCGTTGAACACCAGTGGTGAAAACAACGACTTTGTTATTAGTCCACAGGGTACTGGTCGTGTTATCATTGAACCACAAGGCGGATTTACTTTAAATCCAACAACACTTGGTACTATTAATAATGTCAGCATTGGCGCAACAACAAGAGCCGCTGGTAGATTTACAAGTTTAGAAGCAAATGCTCAAACTAGATTTACTGCTGGAACTAGTAGTGTTGATTCTACCACAGGTACTGTGGTTTTACAGGGTGGTATGGGTATTGGTGAAAACTTAAATGTTGAAGGTAACGTAAGTGCCAATCAGTTGACATTGCGCGGTACAGTATTGTTCGAAAACGAACTAAGTGTATCCAGTGGTGGTACAGGCACTGGCCAATTCACTGCCAGAGGTATACTATACGGAAACAGTACAGATGCCATACAGGCTACAGCAGGCAGTGATTATGAAACCCCTTACACAGGTACTAACCAACAGACTAGTAATGCAATATTGACCACTAATGCTCAAGGTGTACCAGTTTGGACTGATGTCATTGATTGTGGAACATTTTAAAGAACGTGTATTTTAGAAACGGTAAATAATAACAGACAAGGAAAACGAGGAATATTATGGCATCAAGAATCCTTTTTAAGAGAAATAACAATGCGGGTGTAACGCCAAGTGCAGGATCGTTGGTTCAAGGTGAACTAGCGATGAACACTGCTGATGGTAAAGTCTTTCTAAAGAAAGAAGACGATACTGTACTTGATATCACCAAAACAACATTTGAACGTGATACTAGTATCACAACAAATGACGATGGTGGCACTACACCAAGTAAAATTGTTAATAAAGTTGACAACGTAACTCAATTTGAAGTTACTGAAGATGGCACAGAGTTTGTTAATGATGTTAGAATTAAAAACCAAAAAGGTTTAATTTTTAACGATGCCGCAAATACTAACACAGTAACTATCAAAGGTCCGGACAACGTTGACTTTAGTTATGAAATTAAACTTCCAAGTTTTCAACCTATTGATCCAAGTGTATTGACCTTGGATGGTCAAGGAAACTTAGAGTGGGGTTCACCAGATGGATTTGGTGGAAACCGTGTATATGTATCAGATCGAAGAGGTGACGACAACAATGACGGTACCAATGCGCCAGTACGTTCAATGAAACGTGCCGCACAAATTGCCGCAAGTTTGGGTCTACGACCACTTGTTGATCCAGGCGAAGGCAAGTACAACGCTAAACGTCTACTAGAAGCCAATCGTAGTTTTATTCAAAGTCAAGTAATTAAATGGATTGATGCAAACTTTGTTAATTTCCAATATGACGAAGAAAAATGTCGTAGAGATCTAGGACTAATCATCGATGCAGTGGCCTTGGACTTTGTGATAGGATCCAACTACAAGGCGGTGACCACTGGTTTGTCATACCGTCGTGCAAATGCCTACACTGTTATTCAAGATCAAATTCTTCAAACCAAGAGTGCAATTCTTCAAGCACAACAAGAAGGTACAGGATTTATTACCAACTCAACTGCACTTGGTCGTTACAACACAGCCTTTGCAGAAATTGTCGATATCTTAGAAAATGACATTGGAGACGACAGTACTGATGCCATTATCTATCCTTCCAACAGTGCAACAAGTACTGAAGAAATTGCCGCAAAAGATAAACTACAGGCAAACAAAAACTTCTTAAAAGAAGAAGTTATCGCTTGGATCAATACAAACTACTCTGACTTCGTTTATGACGAAGCCAAGTGTGCTCGTGACACAGGCTTGTTATTAGATGCCGCTGGATTTGACGCAGTACTAAACACAAACTATAATGCTGTTGTTGCAGGCCGTGCTTATCTACGTGCCAACGCAGACTACTTAGAAAATAATCAAAAATTACAAACAGTTGCCGCATTCCAGTATGCCAAGAGTCAAGCACTATTAAGTGTCACAGGTGATGCTACAGCCGTTCAACGTGTTACACTGGCATTTGATGAAATATTAGATATTATTGCCAATGCTCAAGGTGATGACAGCACTGATGCCATCGTATATAATGCACCAAGCAATGCTACACAAGATGCCATTGATGCACGTAATCAACTACAGGCTAACCGCAATTTCCTAGCAGATGCAGTTAGTTCATACATTAACAAACAATTTGTAGGTTACACATACAATGGTATTGTAAAAGCAACCTGCGAACGTGACCTTGGTATTATTATCGATGCCGCACGTTATGATGCTGCCTTAGGTACAAATTTTAACGCAGTGACCGCAGGTCTAGCCTATCAACGTGCTAATAGTTCTTACGTGTTAAGCGGACAAAATATACAAACTATTGCAGGTATTGAATTTGCAAAAACTGCCGCACTGGCCGCAGTAAGTGCAAACGGCACTACTGTAACTCGTGTCAACGCTGCCTTTGATGAAGTCGTTGATATCATCAGAAACGGAGTAGTATCCACTGATACTTCTGCAGATACTTTAACATTTACTAACCCAGCAAATGCCACGCAAGCAGTTATTAATTCTAAAAATCAAATCACTGCCAACAAAGAATTTGCCAAAGCAGAAATCATTGCATGGATCAACAATCAGATAGCAACTGCCGCTCCTGGAAGCACATTTGACGGATTCACATACAACAGTGTAAAATGTTCTCGAGACGTTGGCTACATTATTGACGCATTGACTTATGACTTATTGTACGGTGGAAATTCAGCAAGTATTGTTGCCGCTAATTCTTATTTTGTAGGCACACTAGGACAGTTGGGAGCAGGTCAAAAAGACGGAACCATTGCAGCCTATAACAGATTAAACACTGTTTTATCTCAGGTTATACAAGGTCAATTAGTAACTAAAACAACAGGAAACATCGAAACACAGTCCGGAGTCGGCTCGGCAACTGTAGGTACCAGCGCAGAAGCAACTTTAGTTTCTGGAGATTTACAATTAATTATAGATGTTATCACTGCTGAAACTCCTGCAGGATTACCAACTCCAACTTATCCAAGTTTTGGATGGGTAAATGCAAACATTGTGTCTGCTACAGATGCTCTAGCAACAGCCAAGCCAACAATTATCACAAACACCAGTGCATACTTGACAACAACGTTTGATGCGTTTTCATACAATCAAACAAAGTGCGAACGTGATGTAAAATATATTGTTGACGGATTAACATATGATATTTTATATGGTGGTAACACTGCCACACGCACAACTGCAAATGCATATTGGGTCGGTGCAGTAACTCAAGTACCTGATCAAATTTATCAAACTAAAAAAGCATTTGAATATCTAGCCAGCATAGTTGATGATGTACTAGTAAACGCCGCAGTGACTCCTAGCCTAGATAGAGCAACATTTACCAAAGGCGCATCAAGCGCAGATGCATTTGCTGTCACCAGTTGGAGTGCCAACACACTAATTCTTGAAGCAACTGGCAACAGCAATGGTACAAGTTTTAAATCTAAATTTACTGCGTTAGACGGAACAGAACCCTACGAAATTTATGTTAATGGTATCGAAGTATCAGTATCAAATACAACAATTTCAACAAACACTATTACATTAACAACCAGTAAAACATTGACACAGACATGGGGCGACACTGCAACAACTGCTGACATTGTCAATGTTAGTTTAATAGAAACATACACAGGAGCCGCACAAGATACTTCTTCCGGTGCAAGTGGTGCCACACAACAGACAGCCGCAGTAAGTCTACTTGGCATCGTTACCAACGTTATCGAAAACGGTCTCAGCGTGTTACCAACAGCAGTCAACCCAAGTTTATCTTGGGTAGATAGTGGTTTACAAAATGCTCGTTTGGAACTGGTGGCAGATCGTCAAACCATTATTGACGATACAATTGATTTTGTTCAAACAACATTCCAAGATTTTGTCTACGACGAAGTAAGATGCAGTCGAGATGTAGGATATATTGTTGATGCCATAACCTATGACGTATTGTATGGCGGTAACAGCGCAACAATTGGTGCTGCCAATGCATACTGGATTACTATAGATGGTAGTACCTACGACACACAAGTGCCACAACAAGAAAGTGTTACTTCGTTGGCCATTGATAGATTATCATATCTTGTAGACAAAGTTGTGCGTGGTGAAGTTATCACTGACAAATATCAAACAGCAGTCAATCAAGTTACCAGCGGTAGCAATGCCACAACTGTTGAAGCAAATACACTAACTGATTTACTAGGTATCATTTCAGGTGTTATCATCAACGGCATTGGCACAATTCCAACAGAAGTGGAGCCCGATACAAGTTGGCAAAGTGGTGCAATTACTGCAAACTATAATGCATTTAAAAACACAAATCGCACTGCAATCATTGACGCTGTTGTTGCTTATATTGCAGATACATTTACTGGCTTTGTTTATAACAGTGCAACTTGCTCTCGTGATACTGGATTAATTCTTGATGCGGTAATTCTTGACTTTATCCTTGGTGGTAACGAACGAAGTGTTGAAGCAGGTCTTGCTTACTATGAAGCCGGCAATACCAGCGCGGCCTTAGTTATATCAGATCAACGATTTGAGACTGCCGAAGCCAACAAGTATGCCAAGCGAATTGCCAAACAAATTATACAAAATCAAACCATTAGTCCGTTCTTTACACCAATAGGTGGAGAACCAACACAGATCAAATACCCAAGTATTACAGGTGTTGCGGCAATTAATGATGTTGAATCACTGTTTAATACTATTATTGGCATTTTTGAAGGACAGCCAGCACCTACAGTGGTTGCTAATGCTTTCCAAGAAATTCCTGTTACTATCAGTTGTGCCGCAGGCGATTATTATGTTGATAATCCAATTATTATTCCTGATAGAGTATCGGTAGTTGGAGACAGTTTACGTTCCGTGGTTATTCGCCCATTGAATGCAGGCAAGGACATGTTCCGTATTCGTAACGGTGCTTACATGACTGGTTTTACATTCCGTGACGGTCTAGATGCGAACCTAGTTCCAAGTTATACATTTAACTGGTGTGTGGCCTTCGACGATCCTCTGGACGACACAGTTGATCGTTCTGGATATTTCGGACTTCGTAGAACCAAACCACAAATTTCATTGTCACCATACATTCAGAACTGCTCTATTATTTCGTTCTTAGGCGGTAATGGTATTTGGGTAGACGGTGAGAAGATTCGTGATCCTAACATTAGCCTTCCAGGCTTTGAAATTGAACAAGAAAATCCAGTGTCGGGCCCAACACCACCACAAGGTAAGTCCATGGTGGCCAACGCCTTTACCATGGTGTCATTCGGTGGTACTGGATGGCTAGTAAGTAACGACGGTTATGCGCAGGTCGTGTCCTGTTTCCAGATCTTCTGTTTGAACGGATCCTACTGTCAGTCAGGCGGATACTTGTCCATTACCAACTCTGCCACCAACTTCGGTGTGTATGCACTACGTTCAAGTGGATTTAGTCCGTTTGCCTTTGAATTTGACCGAGGTTTTGTTGCTGCCACAGGCACCAGCGGCGGCCGAATTTCATTGACCACATTGGGCACCGAGCGTGAGCCAGTTGCGCAATATGTATTGAAGTTCCGTAATCCCAGCACAGATGCAGACGTTACCAGCAACTTTAAAACAGCCAGCACAGAATTTAGTTTTGATGCTTCAGCGTTCAATGCCATTGCAGGCCGCACAGGAACCATCACCAACATTGCAGGCAGCGGACCTTACACTGCTACTCTAACTGGTGTTAATACCACTGGCATTGTCAACGGCAAGTATTTGACCAAGACCAGTGGTGATGGTATACTGGGCAGTGTTACTACTGTCACAGCAATACGTGCAGGCGCCAACGAAATTGATATTTCCAGTAATGGTACAATCACCGCTGGATCATTGGTATTTTCAGTGGGCGGAGCAATTAACACGGTAGCCAACACGTTAACAATTCCAACTCATGGATTATTAAACGGCGACAGCGTATACTATTATGTAGACACAGCAATCCCTGGCAATGTATCAGTATTGGGGTTGATTGACAATGGTATCTATTTTGCTAAAGTGATCAGTGCAAACACAATTCAATTGTTTAACGACAATGGATTGGCCTACGTTGCAGATATTCAAACTGGCGGTGTTGGCACACAGCGTATTGCTAAAAACGTTGAAGAATTCTTCGTTGAAAAAATTCTAAGCAGCCACAACAGTTATCAAACATTGACGCTTCCAGAATCGTCACCTGATTATGTATTCGGTATAGGGTCTGCAATTACCGGCACAACTGGTGCATTTACCAACAATGCTTATGTGTTGAGTTGGACTCCTGCTACTAGAGAACTAGTTGTGTCTAACCAGTTGACCACAGTTGGCGAGGAACAACAACGTATCAAGTTCACTACATTGAGTACAATCACAGCAGACCAAAGCACATATACCGGCATTCCATTAGTTAGTGTCGAAGATCGTTCAGACTTGTACACCACTGTGTTCACCACAAACAGTACTCGTACTGCCAGTGAAATCTTAAATCCATCAGGCACTGTTGGATTCAAATGTAACTTCCATCGTCCAAGTATTGTAAACAGTTCTTCACACACTTGGGAATATGCAGGTTCTGGTACAGACTATAACGCACTACCACAAAACGGTGGTACAACTATTCTTGCATATCAGCAATACACTGAATTGCCAGGTCGTGTGTATGCATCAGGTACAAACGAAATTGGTGACTTCTTAGTTGGTGACTTTATTAAGGCTGAGAACAACACTGGTAAGATTACATTCCGTACTGAAGTTACTGTTGGACAGTTGAACGTGCTACGACTATCATTGTCTAGTATTGAAATTAGTAGTATCAGTAACGATACTGGATTAGGTGATAACGAAATTGGTGGCGCAAGTGACAGTCGATTGACAACACAAAAGGCTATCCGTAGTTTCATCAACAACAGACTTGGTAATGTACTTGATAAGAACGTTTCTACCAACGCTGTTGCTGGCGCTCTTGTTCAGTTGAACAGTTCGGGTCAGATCAACGTTGACTTGATTCCACCATTACGCGGTGTCACAACTTATGCTAGTACCACTTTTGGTGGTCGTTTAGAGTTAAGTGAAAAAATTCCAACCGTTGAAGTGTTTAACGGTGATAACGCAAGTGAAACTTATCAACAACAGACTCTAACACTGACTGGCGGAACATTGACAGCAGTTGTGGGAGATTTAATTACACAAAACGGAACAACTGGTTCAGGTCGTGTTAAAGAAGCAGTCACTGGCGGTACAAGTGTTGTACTATACGGTGTAACTGGTACATTCAGTGAAGACAATGCCGCACAAACAATTCGAAAGAACGGTGCAACTGTAACTGGTGTATATCCAAATGCATTAACTGCTGTTGTTGAAATTGTTGACAACTACTTCTTAAACAATGACACCAGCAGTCAATTCTTGATATTGTCTAGCCCAGGGGGGTATAGTTTTACCAACGGTTCGACTATCACCAGTGCTGTTGGTCTAGCACAAGGACAAATTACTGAGTACCGTGCAGGTGTATTGTATGGATTGAATCTAAGCAGTTTAGTTGGAGGTAGTTTATACACTCCAGGCAGTGGTGCTGTAACATATACTGGAGTGGCGCTGACTAACGTGAGCGGTACAGGTACTGGCGCAACTGCTGATATTACTGTTACTAACGGTGCAGTCACTGACGTGACAATTGTCAGCGGTGGTTCTGGTTATACTACCAGCAGTGTGCTGAGTGCAAGTTCTGCTTCAATTGGTGGTACAGGTTCAGGATTCCAGATCAATGCCAACCGTGCAGATACACGATTGTATGTTGACTTAGTTGGTAACAAGACTAAATTCAATGCGTCTAGCGTTGCCAATGATTTCTTTGAAGACGACAATGCTCCAGTAGTCACTATCAGTAACTTGGCAACATTTGCTACATTCAGTTTCAATGCAAACACTGACATTAATACAGGTACTGGACGTTTTACTTTAACAGCACACGGCTTAACCAACGGAGATATTTTACAGTATAGCAATCAAGCAAATACCAGTATTGGTGGCATGACTAATAACCGTGCTTACTTTGTTAAAGTAATCAACGTTGACACAATTGAATTATATACCAATTATGCACTGGGCGCAGGCGACCAGTTGTTGTTAACATCAACATCAACAGGTACACATACTCTAACACGTAACACTGTTGCTATTGGTTCAACAAGTTTAAGTTTCTTCTACAAGGCTGCACACGGCTTTACAGTTGGAGATCCAGTACTAGTAGAAGGTGCAGATTTACCAGCAGGTTTGAACACAGGTGCATACTACTTTGTAGGTAGTGTAAGCACAAACACATTTACATTGCACACAATTCGTGCAAACGCATTGGCCAGTGTAGGCGGCGCAACTTTATCTAAAGTTGCAGTAACAGATGTTGGTTCAGGCAGTGCAACATTGACTGTACAAAACGTGGCATTTAATGCAACTATTAACAACAGTAGCAGATCATCTGCTAACTGGGGAACAGTAAGCGTCAGCAGTTTGGATGCAAGTAACATTGTGTCTGGTGTGTTTGCATCTAGTAGATTGGCCAGTGCAGGCACTGCTAATACACAAACATTCTTACGCGGTGACAGTTCATGGGCATATGCTGTTCAGGGTATTCGTAAGAATGCCGGAAGTAGTATCAGTCTAAGCGGTGATAGTTATACAGAAGGCGCTGATACTATCTATTTTAATCAACCAATTCTTGATGTTGACAAAGTGGACGGCGATGGCGGTACACCTAACTTCACCAACTTGGGTGTGGCAGCATTTGACAAGACTCAGTTTGCAGTAGGTAAACCAACTAACGTTCCAATTGACACAGGTAACGTCAGCATTAAACCAGGTGTCGTTGACGCAGGTTTCCTAAGCGGACAACCTGGAACATACTATACTAATCCAGATAACTTGAGCAAGGCTGTGCCAGTGCTCAAAGGTGGTACAGGATTAACAACATATCTACAAGGCGACTTGTTGTATGCAGGTGCTGGCGGAAGTTTAACACAGTTGGGCATTGGCGGAATCAGTAGTGTATTAAGTTCAGACGGATCTGTTCCATCATGGACTACTAATTTAAATCTAGCAGGTGGTGTAACTGCGGGTAACGCACTGTTTAACAGCGATGTAAACAGTACAAATACCACCAGTGGTTCATTGCAAGTGCTGGGTGGTGCTGGCATTACTCGCAACTTGTTTGTGGGTGGCAGTTTAACTGTATCAGGTGCTATTAACTTTAATAGTTCATTGGCAATTACTGGCGACGATGCTGTTATTACACTAAGTCCTGGCGGCACTGGCACAGTAAGTATTCAGCCAGCAGGTGTTACAACACTTGGTACACTGGGTGTTCAAACAACATTAGTGGGTAACCTAAGTGCTACACAAAACCAGCAAATTATCAACTTTAGCCCTACAGGTACAAACAGTGCAATCACAATTAACAGTGCAGGCAGTTTAACACTTGGTGCAGCCGCTGCCGGTGGCATCAACGTAACTACAAATATTACCAGTTCTGGCGACATTGCTGTCAACGGCGGCGATATTACCACAACAGCCACAACATTCAACTTGATTAATGACACTGCTACAACTGTGAACTTTGCTGGAGCAGGTACTGCAATCACAATTGGTGCCAATGCTGTTGGTACAACAACAGTTAGAAATAATTTGACAGTTAGCGGCGACTTAACATTAAGTGGCACCAATGCAACTCTAAGTGCTACCGCAGTTACTATTGCAGACAATGCCATTCAGTTGGCACAACGTTCAACACCTACCAATGCTGTAGCAGACGGTGGCGGTATTATCCTAAAAGGAACCACTGACCATACAATCTTATGGGATGTAACAAATACAAACTGGACATTGAACGAGCATGTTAATATTCCAACAGGCAAGTCTTACAAAGTCAACAACGTTGCTGTACTAAGTGATACTGCACTGGGATCATCAGTTGTTGGTTCTAGTTTGACCAGTGTTGGTACATTGACAGGCGGTACATGGACTGCAAACGTAATCGCAGGACAGTACGGTGGTACAGGTGTTGCCAATACTGGTAGAACTATTACACTGGGTGGTAATTTGACCACTTCTGGATCGTTTGCTACAACCATTACTGTTACAAACACCACTGGCGTTACATTGCCAACCAGCGGTACGCTAATCGGTACCAACGATACTGGTACAGTTAGTACCAACATGTTGGCTGGAAGTATTCCAAATAGCAAGTTGGCAAACAGCAGTATTACACTGAACGGCTCACTGGTTAACCTAGGTGATACTATAACAGTAACAGCAAATCTTGCTAACAACCTAACAGTTGGTACTGGATTACAATTAGACAGTGGTACAACATTCAACGGTGGTTCTGCACGTACAATCAGTATCGGAACTTCAGTTGCTACACTAACTGGTACACAAACATTTACCAATAAGACATTTACTGATTCATCAACATTGTTCCAGGACGATGCAGACAATACTAAGAAGATGGCTTTTGATGTAAGTGGTGTAACTGCCAACGTAACTCGTACATTGACAGTTCCAAACGTCAGCGGTACAATTATTACAACAGGCGACACTGGCAGTGTGTCCAACACCATGTTGGCAGGTAGTATTGCCAATGCTAAGTTGGCAAACAGTACAATTAGTGGTGTTGCATTAGGTTCTAACTTGTTTAGTTTAACAGCAGGTTCGTTCTTGACATGGAGTGTTGGTACAACATTCAACGGTAGTGCCGCAAGTACACTAGCAGTTGATGCTACAAATGCTAACACTGGTAGTAAAGTTGTGTCACGTGATGCTTCGGGTAACTTTAGCGCAGGTACAATTACAGCCGCATTGAGTGGTAATGCTACAAGTGCTACCAACATCTTAGTTAGTGCAACAAGTTATGCTGGTAATACAGCAAGTAGTGCCAACACTGTTGCACTGCGCGATGCAAGTTCAGATATCTATGCTAACTTGTTCCGGGGTACAGCAACAACAGCACGTTACGCTGACTTGGCAGAAAACTATTTAGGTGACGTCAAGTACGAAGAAGGTACTGTTGTTATGTTTGGAGGTGATGCAGAAGTAACATTGGCACTAGACGGAACACGTCGAGTAGCAGGCGTTGTTTCTACAAATCCAGCACACTTGATGAATGACGGCTTAACAGGCGAAACTGTAGTTGCTCTTGCACTACAAGGTCGTGTACCATGTAAGGTCGTTGGCAAGATCCGTAAAGGAGATATGTTAGTTGCCGCAGATAATGGCCACGCTCGTGCAGAAGAAGATCCAAAGATGGGCCAAGTGATTGGTAAAGCATTGGAAGACTTTGACGGAGATCATGGAGTTATTGAAGTAGTGGTAGGACGTATGTAAAACAAAAATGCCCCTTAGGGGCATTTTTTATATCAAGTCAACAATATCAAATACTGTTTGTAATTTAGTTCTTATAGTTTTATTTGAAAAACTTGATCTAAGACCTTGATGTAATGGTTTAGGAGCACCGTCTACAGTACACCATGCCCATCCTTGATGTTCACTACTTAATGTAGGAATAAATTCGTTGTCTATTACACAGAGATATGTGTGAAAGTTGAACACACTGTCGTTGCTGACAAATGTTTCCAAAGGAATTGTTTTAATAATAACAGGTATGTCGCCAACTTCTTCTGATATTTCACGCTGGAGACCCTGCCAAGCAGTTTCTCCTTCGATGTTGGTGCCACCAACAAGCCCCCATGTTCCGCGATGCTTGCCTGTGGCTTTTTGCAACAGTAGGAATCTTCGTGTAGACTTGGCGTAAAATAGTGCGCCGCTACAAACAATCTGTTCTCTAATGCTGGTCATAACAGTACTTATTTAAAGCACAATACGCCAGGAACCTTTCTGATATTCGCCTTCAAATGCACGAGTCCATTCACTGTCTTCGAACTTGTATTGTACTCCAGTTCTGAGATTGGTAGTATAAATTATTTGATCAATATCTTCAGAGGCTTGTGCAACTACCCACTGTGTGCCAGTCCATTCAATGATGTCATTGGCTTTGGCCGTAATGTTGCCCCAGGCTGACGTATTATTTCCAATATTATTTAATATTAGATATCTAGGATTTCCTGTGACTGCTCCAGGATTATAAGTTTCAGGATCTATGATTGCATCCACATTGGTTCTAGTAATGCCTGTTTGTGTACACAGAATAGGAGTATTGGTATTATAAGTGTCTTGATCAAAATTAATAACTAATTTTGTTTCGTCTGCAGGATTCAATGCCACAGTGCCAACAATATAATTTCCAGTGGCTTGTTCTAGGAAAATTTGTGTACTACCGGCTCTAAATTTTCCAGCATATTGATCTAATAATACTCTCCAATTTACTTCAGCACCATTTTTCTGCCATAATTTTGCCGCATCTTCCTTTAACACAACCAGTGCAGTTTTAGGATCTAACAATTCTGCATTGTACTGTCCGGTGTCAGTATTATAATAGACAAAAATATCAAACCCGCCTATATTGATTTTTTCAGTGATATCTATGTCATAGTTTTGATCGTGTATATTCATAATAATATCATGAATAACACCCAATCGTTTGACCTTGGTAGGAGGACTGATATAAATTGGAGTCTCAAATGTTATGGATGCTACTTCAATGTCACTGTCAACACCCACTGGAATATTTTTTGTACTAAACTGAATATTAGTAATTTCCAGCACACTGATGCTGGTCCAGTCTATGTAATTGTCAGACGTTTGCAGTTCTAAACTGGGGTTAAACAACATTAAAATTTGTTCTAAAATCTGTAATTTTTGATCAGTGCTAGTGCTCCATATATCGGCTTTGACAGTTAGTTTATATGGTGTAGGCATTAGACGTTCTACTGTATATCCACTGCCCTGTGTGACACCGTATTCTACAAAATTGCCAGCACTGTCAAAAACTTTTTCACGTTCTCTAATATGAATTTTACTAACGTGAGTGGAATCTGCTAGCCTAGTTTTGTCCATGGCTAAATCACTGATATAAACAGCAATTCTAGGAGCACTGGGAATTTTATTCTCCGAGTTTTCTCTAATAATGTTACTTACTTGTCTAGTTAAATCGCCATACATCACAGGCACAGTGGTTTGTTTACCGTCTAAACTCTGATATCTAAACCCGCTTAACATTCGGACAATTTGTCCTACATATCTTCTTATTTGTCCGTCGTAGAACCATTGCATAATTAATTATCCGCCGTTGGTTTAATTTTTCTCAAAGCCTTGGTTAGACTTTGTCGTTGGTCAACAGTTTCATCGAATGCTGTCCAACGTATAATTGTGCTTTCTAAAATTGGATGATTAACTGTAAATGCTAAAAATCCCTGTTGATCTGATAACGTGATATCAGTGGCTTTGCTTGATTCATCTAGCCATACTTCTACAAACATGTTTTCTTGATAAGGCACGTCTGTCAATATAAACAATGAACTGTTGCTAACAACAAAGTTAACAGTTCCGTTGCTGGGTTCAAAAAACGGATTTCTGTTCTCGTCAATACGAATAACATCGCTTTTAATTTTAGAAATTCCACTGACGTTGCTGTTATTAATAAAGGAAGTCTTGAGCGTTTTACGATCATCAGTGTTGGAAAGAGTCATGCGCACATTGTCTTCTTGCTTGATCCATTTGTTGCCGTTCCATCTAAACAATCTGTTGGGCAAATAGTCTGTGCGTAAAAATGTATCGCCCGTGACTGGCCCACGGGGAAATTGTATACCAAATCCAAACTGGCCATCAGAAGTGTTTGGAGGAATTCCATCTTCCAGCAAGTAACCTTTGTAGCCATCTCTTACTGGAGGGGGCGATGTATTGCTAACGTCAAATGCACTAGCCACATTTATGTCAGTGTCTGCGGTTTCTACTGCTGATCTACCTTGTTGATCTACAGACAATGTATAAAAGTGCGTGGTATCTGATCCGCTTAGTTCTGCATCAGATTCTGCTTCAGCAATAATACCAGCATTGATCTGCATTTCTTTTTCATAGGTGCTGATTAAATCTCGCACAGTGTTGTCGTTGTACGGACTCCAAACTTGAAGATTTGGCGGCTCTAATAGTGTGCCTTCAGCACCAACGGTTGGTTTGACCACATACAAAGTTCCATTGTATCTTACCACTTCGCCAGCATAATATGTTCTTTCTTGACTCCAGTCGCCGGCAAATAAATCTTCATCTTCTGGACGAGTAAGAATATCTTTAAACTCTTGACTGTCAACAATGGGTTTTAATTTTAGTCTGTATAGGTGTGGATACCAAGTAGCACTGTATCCTTCAGCGGCTCGATTGATATCTTCTACAACATAGTATCGTTTTAAAGCACTTTTAAAATCATTTAACGCATACTCATCTTTTAAGTTGGGCAATTCTACCACATCGCCACTCATTATTTTTCGCCCAATGGTATCTACACTGTTGTTGATGTGTACTGTTAAAAATACAGTATCGTTTTGCAAAAACAAGCCAAATTGACTGAGGTTAAAATCCGTGTCTTGAATGTTGTAAGCGCCGCGTAGAGTATAAACATCTGCATCGTATTTTCTATCGCGATTTTCTAAAAAAAGCACGTCTTGGATAGTGGTTTCTCCCAAGGCCTTGTTGGGATCACTGGGATCAGCAGGACCTATATATTTGTGCAGAAACACATCTACACCGCCCACTTGAAACATCTCGTAGACAGTGCGGTCAATAAACTTGTAATCTGCCCCTTTTTGTGGGCGGTAAAGTGATAAGCGTGGCATAGTATTATATTTAGCGCACGATAAATACTAGTTAATGTAACTCCTAGGACGAAAAATAATGGCAAAACAAACGATAAACATTGGTACTAGCGCAAACACTAGAGATGGAGATATCATCCGTGATGCGTTTAATAAAGTAAATCAAAATTTTGACGAATTGTACAATACTACTGGAGTAAACAGTCTCACGGAACTTGCCCAAGATTATGCGTCTCAGATGTTTCTTAACGGAACACACAATGGCGTGGCAGTTTCGTACAATGATCAACAAAACAAATTAAATCTAACTGTTGTCATCGACGGCGGCAGTGCTACTTCAACATTCTAAGGACAAGGAACTATAAATGCCAACACAAATACAAATTAGACGCGATTCGGGCGCGAACTGGACCAGTGCTAACCCAACGCTGGCACAAGGTGAACTTGGCTTAGATTTAACCAATAACAAAATTAAAATTGGTGACGGATCAACTGCTTGGACTTCACTTCCTTATTTTAACGAGCAAGAGACAGGCGGTGGCGGACTATCCGTATCCGACTTTGGTGAAGGCTTTACTGACTCACTAGATAGTGGAAAAATTACTACCAGCAAACTGTATAATGAAAATCCCAATCCAGGACTTAACAATCAATACGAACTAGGTGTTACCAACGGTGGTGTGGTGACATTGCCAGATGGTAGTATCATCAACGGTGCCACATTAAAAACTATAGCAGGCAACTATGCTGGTATCACAGCAGGCCCAGCAAGCCCAGCAGGCAAGGATGAAGATTCATGGATGTGGGTTGACAACAATGGCGCTACTATTGCTACAAAATACAGCACAGATGCTCATACTTGGACATTTAACAACAGTGGTGCATTAACATTCCCGCAAGGCACCACAATTGCCACCGCTGACGGAACAGATGCATTTATCATAGACGGTGCTGTTGACAAAGATATTCAAATATATACCTACAGTGGTCCTACTCCTACTGCTCACGGTTGGACCTTTGGCACAGATGGTGATCTAACACTGCCAGCCGGTGGAGACATTTTAGACAGTGAAGGTAACTCAGTATTGGGTGGTGCTACAGGTGATACTAATGTTTGGGTACAGACATTTGAAACTCAAACCGGTGCTCCAACAGACATTGTATCAATAGCAATCAGCGTGGAATATGATAGTGCGGGCAATGTGATTGCCTTGTTCAATCATTTCAACGACGAAGGTGGTGGTAGTTATTATTCCGTGGGCAAGTACACCACAACTGGCGCCAAGATATGGACAGCAAGATTTGACGATGAATTTTACACAGACGGTTGGGGGCTGGCAGTGGACAACGACACTGACTCGATATATGTAGCAGGCGAGACAGATGTTGAAGGACAGGACAATGCCACTTTGACCAAACTTGACAGCACTGATGGCAGTGTACTATGGAGCAAGATCTATGACTTTGGATTCAGTAGTCAAAGTTCAGTAGTGGATGTGGCATCGGACGGAAATCCCGTCATGGTGGGTTATGCCTATAACGGCACAGATGACTATGTTGCCACTACCAAGGTAGATGAAGCAGACGGCTCAGTCATTTGGTCAAGAGCACTAGACGGTCAGGCCGACGAAGAAGCCTACGGTATGGCAGTGGGTCCTACAGGTGAAGTGGTGGCCATTGGCTACATGGAGCAGTTGGGCGTTAGTGACGGTGTGGCCACTCTGTATGCTGACAACAATCTCAATTGGACTGGCGGCGTCTTAGGAGCAACTTCAAATGGTGTGGCGTTTAGTGTTACGGTCACTGCCGGAGTCGCTACATTCAGCAACATCAGTGATACAATTGGCAATCGATCTGTAGATGATGTGATTGCCACAATTAATGGAAGCGTATTTGGAGGAGTTGACGGCGTAGACGACATGGTTGTCAAAGTCGGCACCCTGGCCACTAACGATCCAGACAATCGTATGCTTGTGGTCAAGTATGCCAGCGATGGCACAATAGCATGGCAAAAGGCCATACTGTTTGACGCGGGCTTTGACTGTCGTGGAGCAGATGCTGACATTGACAGCATGGGCAACATCTATGTAACAGGCAGTTATCAATATAGTTTTGATGGAGGAACAACCAATGCCCTTAGCATACTGAAACTGGACGGCACGGGTGCTAAACAGTGGAGCAGAAGAGTAACAGGTGACTGTGATACATTTGGCGTCAGCGTGGTAGTTGGAGCCGATGACAAACTGTATCTGTCAGCCATGACCGGCAACAACAATGATGCGAATAACGCTTATACCTGGGTTGCAGCCAAGTATGACTTTAACGGTCAAGTAGAATGGCAACGATTGATAGACAAAACCACCACAGGTTGGACATTTACCGGCGGCATCTTTTTCAGCGACGGTGGCGGCAGTAACATAGCAGTTAAATCAGGCTATGTAGTATTAGGCGGTGGTTTTGGTGATTTCATAGGTGGGGGAACGCCACAGGCTACATTGATACAAGTAGCAGCCAGTGGAGATGTATTCTCCGTAAGCGACTGGGATTTCAAAGCAGCCTCATTCAGTGGTGTTTTAAACGGCACAGCCAGCGATATCACAGTGGTTGACGCAGGCAAGACTGACACCGACAACAGTGAAAACATCACCACCGGCACAGTGACACTGACTACAGAAGTCAGCGGTTTCCTGTTAGGCACATTATACTCGACCACTGCCAACAACAGATTATTCAACGGCGGTAACGAACTGGTATTAGGTACAACAGGCACTGTGACATTGCCACAAGGCGGTACAATCACTGAAGGGTATGTTACCAGCAATCCAACTATTCAACTTACACCAGCAACGCCAGATGTTGCCAGTCAGAAGTTGGTGATCAAAGGTGGTAGCAATTATAATTTCACTGACAACGGCATAACCTTAAGTTATCAAGATAATACTGCCCTAGTTGGTGATACACTTGAATTCTATATTAACGGTGCAAGCAATTATAATAACCAAACACTCTACTGGTGGATCTATCCAACCGATGCTGGCCTAACAACTCCAAGTTCTGGCACAATAGCAATAAATGGAACTGGTGGTAGTGTTGGACCTATCAGTTTTGTAGTAGACAATGACGACTATGAATTTACTGTGCGTGTATCACCTGAAGACAACAACTACGACCCTGCGAATGTGGGTGTTGAATCCGGCTTGATCAATGCTGACGCACCCACTTTTGACAGCCCATATCATTTACATTTGACCACAGGCAATTTAGCAGAGACCAGCATCTTCTTAGGCACAGACAATCACAATGTGCGTACTACAGTGGATGGTGGAATACAAGTAACTACAGAAACAACTGTGCCATTGGTGCCGCCAACTACCATAGTTATCAGTGGTGCTGATGTTGCCTTGGTGAATGTAACCTACATCAAAGACGGAGCAAATTCACTGTGGTATCCAGTTGGTTACCCAGGTAGTTATGACCCTGCCAATGATCCTTTTATACAGTTTGTAGAAGGCGAGTATGGAATTGTTGCTCCTGGCTATGATCCAGTTACACCACTTTATGTCAACACAGGAACATTAAATGTACCAGTAGCACAGTGGAACACCAATCCTCCTTATGGAAGTGTTGCTCCTACTGGTGTGTACACATACCCTACTCCAGATGTTCACGCTTGGCAATTTGGCACTGATGGAATTGTAACATTGCCAAATGGTATGACCATAGACAGTTCTGGAGATTTAGGCAGTAACGCATTTGTTCGAATTGGTGGCAACAATACTCGGATCACTATTGACGACAATGGAGCACCTCCAGGAATTGTAATGGCAACTGATATTACCGGTACAGGTAACTATTGGTTGTTTAGTTCAGATGGTATTACATCACTACCTGGCGATTTAGAATTAAACCCTACCGGTAATATCCGCGGTGAAAACGGTATCAACATTGAAGTCAATCTTTCAGACTCAACACTACGCAGATGGCAATTTGGTGAGGATGGTGATCTAACATTCCCAGATAATACTGTACAGACAACGGCTTATACTGGTAGTACCCTAACTACAGTGGCCAAGACTGGCATTGCCTATAACACTGGAACAGCAACTGCTCTGGAAGATAGCACATATATAGGTTCTATTGTAGATGGAAACTACGGTCCATTTACTCTAAGTGGAGTTACATTTACAGTAGTAGTCACTAGCGGAGTAGCCGCATATACTGTCACTGCCACAACTGGTAATACCGCAGTAGGTGCTGTTATTGGAACATTAGATACCGGTGATCTGGGTGGAACATCTGGAAGCACCTCAAATATATCAGTTGCGGATGTTGTTCAAGGGGTTACGGCTATAGACCTAACTAAGACTATCAACAAACTAACTGACGGTGCTTACACACTGGCTGACGGTACGGAAGGACAGATCATGTATCTAGTGGCACAAAATGGTGTTGTTCCGGCTAACGTAAGTGTATTAGTTGCCAATAGTCGTAATATAGGTGTTGGCACGTTGTCGCCATTCAGCGTATACGACAATTCTAGTGAAAGTTATTATGATAGTGTTGGTGGCATCTGTACTTTAATCTTTACAGACGGTGCTTGGCAACAGAGTGGCGGAGCGTGGGGTACCCCAACTTAAACGGTAAATATACTAAAGAGATAAACAATGCCAACTACAGAAATCAACGAACTACAACAGGCAAAAACAGCAGTCTACGACTACTGTCGTAACATGCTGGGCGACGGCATGATTGATGTTGAACTAGATCCCAAGCACTACGAAACAGCATTAGAACGTGCTCTAGGCAAATATCGTCAACGAGGCGACAGTAGTGTGGAAGAAAGTTACATGTTCTTGACCACTGTACAGGATCAGAACACATACATATTGCCCAAGGAAGTAATTGAAGTACGTCAAATATTCCGTCGTAGTATTGGTTCAAGAACAGGTGGCGGGCAAGGCGGCACAATCTTTGAACCGTTTAATTTGGCTTACACCAACACCTATTTGCTATCCAGTAGCAACATGGGTGGCATATTGACCTACGAATTGTTTGCTCAGTATCAGGAAATGATTGGTCGTATGTTTGGCAGTTTTATAGAGTTTAAATGGCACAGTCAAAGTCACAAATTAACATTGTTACAACGTCCACGTAACAGTGACGAAGAACTAATGCTTTACTGCTACAACTATCGTCCCGACATTGGTATTTTAAATGATGTATATGCCACACAATGGATTAAAGATTACACACTGGCCAACTGCAAACTGATGTTAGGTCAAGCCCGCGAAAAGTTCGCACAAATTGCTGGCCCTCAAGGCGGTACAGCACTCAACGGATCTGCTATGAAATCTGAAGGCACTGCTGAGATGGAAAAATTGGAAGCAGAACTGATCACTCAAGTTGCTGGCGGACGTGGCTACACATTCATTATTGGCTAAAAATAATTTGACCTTGTAATCTAACTGTTATATACTAGCGTTATCTAAGGAGACGCTATGATTATAGGTGTGTGCGGTTTTATTGGTTCAGGCAAAGACACAGTTGCTGACTATCTAGTTAACTTTCACGAATTTCGCAGAGAAAGTTTTGCCAACACATTAAAAGATGCAGTTGCCGCAGTATTTGGTTGGGACAGAACCATGCTGGAAGGTCGCACAAAAACTGCTCGTGAATGGCGAGAACAAGTAGATCCTTGGTGGGCAGACCGCTTGAAAATGCCCAACTTAACACCACGCTGGGTACTACAATATTGGGGAACAGAAGTATGCCGAAGAGGCTTTCACGATGACACCTGGATTGCTAGTCTAGAAAACAAACTGCGTAATTCCTCAGATAACATTGTAATCAGCGACTGCCGTTTCCCCAACGAAATTGCCAGCATTCGCCGTGCAGGCGGTAGGATTGTGTGGATCAAACGAGGTGCATTGCCTGAATGGTATGATGCCGCAGTAAACGTAAATCGCGGACCTGACGGCAATATGATGTGGTCTTCTAGTAAAACTAAATTAGAAAGCACAGGAATTCATGCCAGTGAAACAGCATGGGTAGGCACACAGTTTGACGCAGAGTTAGACAATAACGGCAGTATTGACGACCTATATCTAGCAATTAAAAATCTGGTGTCAAATCTCCCTGCCGCCACTTGACACCTTCTTGGTGCAGTATGCGTTGACAGTTGGCGCATACTGTTTTTAGATTAGTGGGTCTACAGTTATCTAAATTTCCGTCTATGTGGAATACATTGAATACTTTTGCGTTCTTACTTTTGAACCCACACTTTTCACAAAAGTCCCGTTGTCTATAACCCAGTTGATACCATCTAGGCTTCTTGGGTGTGGCACCTCTAGCACAACTGTCACACTGACTCCTGTAGAATACTTTCTTTCCCTTGTAGTAGTTAACTGCACAGGGCTTGGAATCACAGGTTTTACATAAAGGTCGCATATGATATTTAGCAACCGCCCTTTTTGAACCCTTTTCTAGATGTTATAACGGGCTCTTTCTACTAAGTTACGCTAAATATTATGAGTAATAAAGGAGACCACTAAAATGGCTTTAACTTCACCAGGCGTACAGGTTTCTGTAATCGACGAAAGTTTTTACACACCTGCTGAACCAGGTACTAGACCACTAGTTATCGTTGCTTCAGCAGCCAACAAAAAGAATGCTTCAGGTACCGGCACAGCCCAAGGTACCCTAACAACCAATGCTGGAAAAGTTTATACTGTAACAAGTCAAAGAGAACTAGCAGACTTGTTTGGAGATCCAACTTTCCGTGTTGACAATAACAACAACCCAATTCACGCAGGCGAATTAAATGAGTTTGGCCTGCAAGCCGCATACAGTTTCTTAGGCGTGGCCAACTCAGTATTGATTGCTCGTGCAGACATTGATTTAACAGCACTTGAGCCATCAGCAGACGCTCCAGGCGGCGATCCTCAAGACGGTACATTCTGGTTAGATACAAGTACAACACAATGGGGTATTTTTGAATGGAATGCCGCACCTGCCAGCACACGTAATGGACAAAGTTTTGTTTCTAAAACACCATTGATCGTGTTAGAAGCAAGTCAGTTGACTGCTACTGGTCCCAAGTCCAGCGTTGGACGTATTGGCGAATATGCTGTAGCAGTTGGTACAAACGCACTATCCGAAGGTGAGCAAGAAGATAATACTTCCAACGTTGACCAGTCCACAAGTCATGAAGTGGCAATGTATTACAAGAATCGAAGCGGAGTATGGGTCAAGATTGGTAGTCCAGACTGGATTGCTAGCCACCCAACAATCACAGCCAGTGCAGGTTCTACTGCGTCATTTAGTGCTGGCGCATATGATTTAAATTTATTCTTAGATGGCGATACAGTAGGTACACCAGTAACTGGTATGACCACAGCAACAAGTTTAGCACAAGTTGCTGCCGCTGTCACTGACACCAATGCAGGTGTCACAGCATCCTATGCCAATGGCGTTTTAGAATTTTTCTCAGCAGGCACAAGTTTGAAAGTAACTGGTACACTTATTGCTGGCCTTACTTTATCCATTGATCCTGCCAAAACTTACTATACTCCTAAACTACAGATTTCCAAGCATACTCAACTGCCATCTTATAAAATAAGAGACAGTGAGCCACGCCCAACAGGTTCTGTATGGATTAAGATCACAGAACCAAATGCAGGAGCACGTTGGAGAGTTAAGAAATACAACGGAAACACTGAACTATGGGCCAACGTTGAATCACCAATTTACGCAAATGCACATTCAGCACTTGCTGAACTAGACAAGACTGGTGGTGGTATTAACATTCCATTAAACAGTGCATTTGTTGAATATAACTTTAATCAACACAGTTCTCCACAAGCAGACTTCCGTGTGCTACGTCGTTTCCGTACTGGCGAAACAGTAATCCGCAGTAAAGAAATTGCATCTACTGGAATTACCGCTGGTACTTACACAATGCAGATTGCTGAAAGTCTAGTTGGTAGTGCTACATTAAACAACAAAGCCGTTGAAATAACAGTTCAAGGCAATGCAGTAGACAGTGAAAGAATTGCAGAAGCAATCAACCTTGCAGGATTTACAAATATCATTGCCAGTGTTGACAACTTAAATCGTGTAGTAATTACTCACAGCACTGGCGGCGAAATCCGTTTTGCAGATTTTGGTGATAGTACAGCATTTGTAGGAACACTATTACAGTTTGATAAAAACAGTAATGTCTACACAGTCCGTGAGCAAGAGGCAGACGGAGATGAATTACAGTTCGGCAGCGGTGGTGTATATCAATATGTTGCCAGCAACTGGATCCCAATGACTATCACTCCTGACACTGCTAATGTTGTGCGTCAAAGTTATTATATCAGCAACGATAATCCACAGACACTAGTTGCCGATGGCACTCTATGGTACAGCAGTGTAGTAGACGATGTAGATGTCATGGTACACAACGGAAATACATGGGTTGGTTATAAGAATTATGACCATGGCCGAGGTGCTGGCGTTACTAGCCCAGCAGGTCCAATTGTTTCTGCCAGTGAGCCAGTCGAGCAAAGCGATGGTACTGTGTTAGAAGAAGGTGATCTATGGATCGATACCAGCGACATCGCTAATTATCCATCAATCAAGCGTTATGATTATACAAACAAACGTTGGATATTGTTAGATAAGAGTGATCAAACAACAGAAAATGGTGTTCTATTTGCAGATGCACGTTGGAACGAAGACGGCTTAACAGCAGACCCAGCAAGTATCCAAGAACTGCTAGTCAGTAATTTCTTAGACTTTGACGCACCAGATCCTGCATTATACCCACGTGGTATGTTGCTGTGGAATCTACGTCGAAGCGGTTTCAACGTTAAGAAGTTTAAAAAGAACTATATTAACACGCTAGATGATAACATTCGCTACAAAGCAAGCGAAAGTGATCAAGGCGATGCGCCAACAAGCGGTGACAGTATGGAAAACTACTACCCACATCGTTGGGTTACGGAAAGTGCTAACCAAGCAGATGGCAGTGGTTCATTTGGACGTTTTGCACAGCGTAAAGTTGTACTACAAAGTCTACAAGCATTGGTAAACAGCAACCAAGAAATTCGTGACACAGAACGTAACGGATTTAACTTGTTGGCTTGCCCAGGATATCCAGAACTAATTGGCGAAATGATCAGTCTAAACTACGATCGTGGTTTAACATCTTTCGTAATCGGTGATACACCTGCACGTTTAACACCAGATGCTACAACAATTAACAACTGGGGTACAAATGCCGCACTGGCACTAGAAGACAATGAAAAAGGTCTTGTAAGCAGTGATGAATATCTAGGCGTTTTCTATCCATGGGGCTTTACCAGCGACAACGCTGGCCGAGACATAATTGTTCCACCAAGTCATATGATTATGCGTATGATTGCTCTAAGTGATCAAGTTTCATTCCCATGGTTTGCACCAGCAGGTACACGTCGTGGTGGTATTACTAACGCTTCATCTGTTGGTTACCTAACTGACGAAGGTGAATTCCAATCAGTGGCACTAAATGAAGGCCAACGCGATACATTGTACAATGTAAAAGTTAACCCAATTACATTCTTTGTAGGCGCAGGTCTTGTGAACTTTGGACAAAAGACTAGAGCAAGAAATGCAAGTGCGTTAGATCGCATCAACGTAGCACGTTTGGTAATTTATCTACGTAGCCAGTTGAACAAACTAGCAAAACCATACATCTTTGAACCCAACGACAAAATCACTCGTGATGAGATCAAGCAACAGGTCGAAAGCCTATTGTTAGAACTAGTTGGACAACGAGCACTGTATGACTTCTTAGTAGTCTGCGATGAAAGCAACAACACACCTAACAGAATTGATAGAAATGAACTATACGTAGACATTGCTATTGAACCTGTCAAGGCCGT
>Ga0315903_10002826_pt1 | contig 24856 bp, 18 predicted proteins | sample LakEriMetagenome_7_FD_203524 | JGI IMG/M metagenome (GOLD analysis project Ga0315903, IMG submission 203524) | Freshwater fungal communities from buoy surface, Lake Erie, Ohio, United States - Buoy 2 MA119 | ecosystem: Environmental > Aquatic > Freshwater > Lake | place: USA: Lake Erie, Ohio... | reverse complement strand
CCGGCCCCATCTCTTCGGCAACACGCTCCAGGCACCGCACATGCCCGAACCGACCCTCGCCCCGCGGGCCCTGCTGCTCGATGGGAACCGCCCCGATGATGTGCGGCGGGCCGTGCAGATCCTGCAGCAGGGAGGGATTGGGGGCCTGCCCACAGAAACCGTCTACGGTCTGGCGGCAGACGCCTTCCAGCCCCGGGCAGTAGCACGCATCTTCGAGGCCAAGCAGCGCCCCGCTTTTGACCCCTTGATCGTGCATCTGCCAGATCTCGACTGGCTCCCCCGGGTGGCCCGCGAGATCTCTCCCCTGGCACGACAATTGGCCGAAACGTTCTGGCCCGGCCCACTCACCCTGGTGCTCCCCCGGCAAGCGGCCGTGCCCGACCTGGTCACCTCGGGGCTCGACTCGGTCGCCGTCCGCGTTCCGGCGCACCCGCTGGCCCGCCAGGTGATCGCACAGGTCGGGTCACCTCTCGCCGCCCCCAGCGCCAATCCGTTTGGCCGGATCAGCCCCACAACCGCACAGCATGTCTGTGACCAACTGGCCGACGTGATCGACTTCGTCCTCGATGGAGGTCCGTGCTCGGTCGGCGTGGAATCAACAATTGTCCAGATTGATCCCGAGGGGTTACGATTGCTGCGGCCGGGAGGGACGACCGTCGAAGAGATCACCGTGGCGTTTCCCCACGTGACCTGGCTCCCCAGTCTGGCAGTTCCTTCCCAGACCGCCCCTCAGGTCGCTCCCGGGCAACTCCTGCAGCACTACGCGCCGCGAACCCCCCTCGAAGTGGTCGCCTCCTCCGAATTGAACTCGCGGGTTCAGGCCTGGCACCCCCGCAGCCCCAGCAGTCGCCTCGGTCTGCTGTGTTGGCAAGAGCCCCCGCCAGCAGCGATCAACAGTCCAGATTTACAAATTATCACCCACATTCTGTCACCGGAGGCAGACCTCCGGACGGCCGCCGCCCGGCTGTTTGCCAGCCTCCGCGAATTGGATACCGCACAGACGGAACTCATTCTGGCAGAACAGGTTCCGGAGACAGGCCTGGGGCGGGCGATCAACGACCGGCTCCGCCGGGCTGGTGCCCGGGATAGGGGGGATTCAGGACCGCTGGAGGCTCCCTCACAACCCTCGGACATTGCAATCACTTCAAAAAACCGGGGGAATCCCCACTGAGACGATAAAAAATTGGTAACCGGACGCAGCACTTTTTGATTCTCAAGAAATCAAACCGCACGGACAAATCGGGCTTGTCACATCAGTGACGGTCGGTATGATTAGCCTCGCAGCCGGTTGATCGATGTTCAAAGGTCCCTGCCCCACCTTTGTTCGTCTCCCGGCTGCATTTTTTCTTTGGATGTTCCCTCGGGGGGTGCGAATCATGCCGGGACAGGTCCACCCCGGTGGCTGAAGCGTCGCCAACCAATCCCGGCACGAAAGCTCTCCTCCCCGGCGGCATCCTTATGGAGCGCTCACTCGGGTTCCGTCTCTTCTGCGGGAGACTCCGAATGCCCCGAATGAATGTCCATCCGTTCCGGTCCAGCAAAGCCGACCCGCCGGAGCGCCACATCATAGCCGTTCAACTGCAGCACCACCTGCCCCGCTCCCGCCGCAAACCCGGAGGTGATCTCGAACCCGTGCAGTGAGTACGTCACTCCGCCCGGCAGTGTCTGCTCAAAATCGGCGGCCTGCATTCCCGTTGCCGTCCAGAGCTCGCCCGTCAGCCGCAGATCGGTGTGCAGCGGGCTGAATTGCACCAGCACCCACAGCGTCTCCCCCGGCTGCAAGGCGGCGGTTGATCCCCACACATCCCGTCCCGCGCGCCGGGTCCCCAAGGCAATCCGGTGAATGGCGTCGGCGACGGCGGGAGCCCGTCCCGGCAGCACTGCCGCCACATCCCGCGCGCTCAACCGGGTCAAGGGGGCCAACGTCCGACGCCCAAACACCCCGTACCAGTCGGCCTGCCATTGCCAGCCCCAGCCCAACCCCAGGCTGGCGATCGCCGCCCCCAGCCAGCCCCATCCCGTCCACACCCCTCGCGGCCCCGGAAGGCCCGATCCGCCCCCCATCCGCAACCACCCAGCCACCCGGCTGCGAGGCCCACACCGGGCCCATGTCGCCGGCTCGACAAAGCTCAACAACAGCACCCCCATGGTGGCCGAGAAACTCCCCACATGCATCGTGGCGGCAATCCCGGCATGAAACAGCGCTGCCGCCGCCAGCATCCCGGGCCGCGCTCCCCGGCTCCACACCAGAAATGGAAACACCAATTCAAAGGCGATGGTCCCCAGGGCCGCGGTGTGCACCAGCCGGGGAGAAGTCGCCAGCCACTGCCCGAGGGCCGTGCCTCCCCAGCCCCGATCCAGGAGGGAATACTGCAGCAGTTCTCCCCCGGCAAACCAGGGAGAATTGAGCTTGGTGACCGCCCCTCCCAGATACACACAACAGGCCAGCGCCCGCATCAGGCGGCGCGGCCAGATTGACCCCCAACCCGCCTCCCCCCGCTCCCCTGGCGACAAAGCGGCATCCACACTGGCCCAACCCCCGCATCCCGAACACGCCAGCAGCACCAGCAGGTGCAGCCAGAGAACGGTCGGCTTGGCGAATGTCCAGCACAAATCGAGCGGCCGCAGCCCCCCCAGGAGCAGCGCCCCCAGCAGCAGGCTCGGGCGGGTCCACCAACCGGCCACAATCGCCACCGACACAAACGCCAGCAACCCCTGCGCCAACACCGCCACCGCGGGGGGTGGAATCCACCACGAATACGAGCTGGGCGAACGAAACATCGGCAACGCCGGTCCCGCGGTGGAATAGAGCTCGATGGTGTACCGGAAGGTCGTGGCCACATCCCACAGCATCAGCAGCCCCACCCCCATCCGGATCACCGCCAGGGTCTCGACCCCTTCCTCCGCCAGCAGTCCCCTCGTCACCTGCTGGCTCATCGGGCTGCCTCCGTTGCTGGCCCTTTCGTCCCATCCGCAGCGGGGCCCTCCGCTGGATTGGATTCCGGCTTCGACTCCGGGACTTCCTGCACCCGATACTCGCGCACGACCCGCCAGGTGGCCGAGGGAACCCCCGCCGGCGGGGACAGCTGCACAGGCAGCGCCCCTCCAAACGGCAGTTCGACCGGCTTGGGTTCACCCATCCAGGTGGTGTAGTGGTCGTCGCGGAAATTGAACTTTACGGGCCACGACTGTTCGCACAGCAGCACCCGTACCAGCGGATCGTCGCGGCGCTGGTCCACTGTCCTCAACCGGACCGCCTCCACCAGCGACTGAAAACCGATCCCCGAACGATCCAGATCGGCCCGCGTCAGATCCCCCGCCACCCCTTCGTGGAACTGCGACCAGGGCGAGGGGTGCAGCAGCAGGTACGCACCCGACGCCGTCTGCCCCAGCGCCACCCGCCGCACCGACCGGGTGCTGAACCCGGGAAACATGTCCCAGGTCATCAGATACGCCACGAATCCCGCGGGGGTGGCCTCGACGGAGTGTGCCGCGAAATACCCTGCCGACAGCGCCAGATACCCCACCACACCAACCAGCCCACACCAGGACCGGAACCGGCTGCCCCACGCTGGTGGACTTGCCCCCGCTCCGCGACCATCCCCAGCGGAGGAATTCTCGTGGCTCGCAGGCATGGGAGACGGAGCGGTCAGGAGGAACGGCGCTGCAGTTCGAAGAGCGACTGGGTCTTGACCACCGCGCAGTTGTCGGGAAAGGTGTGGAAGCTGTGCACCACCAGACGCTGCGGCTGCAGGTCGGTCGAGATCATGCTCAACGGGGCGGGCACCATCCGCCCCGCCCGCGGAAACTGGTGCGCCACCGTGGCCCGCGGAAAATCGGCCTGCAGCTCGTCATGCAGATGCAGAAAGATCTCCGGAGCGACTTTCTCCACCTGGTAACTCACGTGATACAGCAGCCCCGAGGTGTCTTCGAGTGAGTCGTTCCGCTGCCCCTTCAGGCGGCGCGAGAGAAGCTGCCCCGATTTGGGCAATGGAGTCTCGGCACTGGTCGTCACCTCGCAGAGGATCCCCTGGGGATAACGGAATGTGACCACATGTCCCGCATGACACACCCCCAGCCGGGCCGACCACAGCTCTTGTCCCACGGTGGTCTCAGCACACACCGAGACCAGCTCGGGGTGCACCGGGCGGTTGTAGAGCCGGAACAGCAACGTGCCGACATCAGGACGGGAGACGTGGACAGGCATGGTGAAGACGGAACCTCGAACGGGCGATCGCCCGGCAGCAGCCAAAGCCCGATTATACGGGCCGCAATCAACCCTCTGCCACCGGACCGCCCTGTGTGCGCCGGCACCGGTTCGCAAAATTCGCCGCCCCTCCTAGAAATACCGGTTGATCTTTCCCAGCCTCCGGACAACTCCATCGCGGGGATGTGCCATGTCTGCCAATCCTGACTTTTCCAACCAGCCTTCGATTGGGGAGTCCTTCGGGCAGGACTCTCCGGCGCAGCGGCCCAACCGCCAACCCCGGCTTTGGCCGGCACTGTTCATCCTGGGAATGCTGGCCGTCTTCCTCATCCTCACCATCACCCCCTCAATCAACAACCAGACCCGGTTTGGATTCATGATGGGTGGTCCCTTCCTGGGACTGCTGCTCTTCGCCATCTGGCTGTGGTGCTTCAGCAGGTTGCCCTGGCAGGCACGCCTGCTCATCTTGCCCCTCACCGCTCTGGGAGCGGTTGCGGCGGCCTTCGTCATGCACTCCAGCATGGGGGTCCCGCTGTGGATTTACGGAGTTCCCCTGGCGCTGGCCGCCATCACTTACGGACTCTACCGACGGCAACAGGCGACATGGCGCGGCATGGTCGGTTCGGCCGTCGGACTGGCTTCGGTGGTGTGGGCCCTGTTGCCGTTTGGCCGCCTCGAAGGCTTCACGGGCGACTATGCCCCCGAGCTGCGCTGGCGCTGGGCCGCCTCGACCGAGGGGCGGCGGGCGTCCGCCGCCGAACCCCAGGCATCATCCGGAACGCCAGACCCAACCACGCTGGTGGCCGCTCCGACCGATTGGCCCCGCTTCCGGGGCCCCGCTCTCGACAGCCGTGTGACCTGGAAAACCGGGGTCACCAATTGGACCGCGGCCCCTCCCCGCGAATTGTGGCGGAGCAGCATGGGCCCCGCCTGGAGTTCCTGGGCCTGTGTGGCGGGCCGGCTGTTTACCCAGGAGCAGCAGGGAGAGCATGAGGTGGTTTGCTGTCTCGACGCAGCCACCGGCCGGGTCATCTGGCAGACGCAGATCGACTGCCGGTTCAGCGACGTGGTGGCCGGCCCTGGTCCCCGGTCGACCCCCACCTTCGATGCAGGCCGACTTTTCACTCTCGGGGCACGGGCGATGCTGCTCGCGCACGACGCCGCCACGGGAGCCGAACTGTGGCGACACGACCTCATGCAGGAACTCGACGCCCAGTTACCCGTCTGGGGATTTTCGGGGTCACCCATCGTGGTGGGGGATGCCGTCATCGTCTACGCCGGCGGCAAGGGGGACCACGGTCTGTGCGCGTGGAACAAGCAGACCGGCGAACCGCTCTGGTCGCGGGCCCAACAGGGGATGAATTTCAGCACCGCCCAGCCCGTCACCATCGACGGCGTCGAGCAGGTGCTCTTCGCGGCTCCCGAGGGGCTCGAATCGCTCGATCCCGCCACCGGCCAGCTCCTCTGGAGCCACAAGCCCACCGGCTGGCACGTGCCGGGAAAATGCCAACCCCAGCAGATCGCCCCCCACAGCGTGGTCGTCCCCCTGGGCGACGGCGTGGGCCTGGCCCGGCTCGACGTCACGCGGAGCGACGAGCGCTGGCAGGTGACCGAACGCTGGAGCAGCAAGTCGCTCAAACCCTCGTTCAACGACTTCGTCTTTCACCAGGGCTTCCTGTATGGATTCGACCAGAACATCCTGGCCTGCATCTCGGCCGAAGATGGCACCAAGCGGTGGAAAAATGGTCGGTTCGGTTTTGGGCAACTGCTGCTTTTGGAGGCCGACGATCGGCTCATCGTCACCTCGGAAGGGGGCGACCTGATCCTGCTCGAGACCAATCCCGAGAAATTGGTCGAACTCGGCCGGGTCACCGCCTCCCCCGAGAAAACCTGGAACCACTCGATCGTCGCCGGGCAGACCCTCTACTTCCGCAACGGAGCCGAGATGGTCGCCTACCAACTCGCCCCGGCCCCAACCTCCGTCGCGGCGGCCACCGGCGAGGAACCTCCCGCATCCCCCGCCACTCCCGCAGCGACCTCCCCCGACGCCGGTCCCTCCCCGGAGTAGCCTGGACGCTGCCTCGTTGGGCTCATTCCGTCTCGGAAGCCAGACGTCAAAGCGAGCAGGCCGAAAGACTGCGTGTGCCCACCCGCCGGCTACCGCACGGACCGGACGGCCTGTGCCAACTGATTGGCGGCCGACAGGAAATCGGCGTACGACGCGGCGGGAATCAGCTCCAGTTGCGAGAAGACAATGAGCGTCCCGTTTTCGATGACCAGCGACAGGTCGGGATTGCGATGCAGCACCTGCCGCAGCGGCACCGTGATCATCCGCTGGGCCGTGACGGGATCCGCACTCCCCACATGAAACCGCTTGGTGAACTCCGGGGCCGCAGCCAGTTTGACTTGTTGAAAGGCCCCGAAAAACTGACTGAGCAACCGGTCGGCCACCCCCATCGGAAACACAAACAGATCGGGAAGGTCCGGGACCAGGTCGGGAAACACCACCAGCGACTCATCTGCTTCGAAAGCAATCGCTCCGTAGTCGTAGGCATAGAAGTAATCGAGCGCAAAGTGCCGCGCGTCTTCCTCGGTGGAAGACAACACATTTCTTCCTTTGACGGACATCGGATTCTGCATGAAGCTGATCGAGCCCAGCAGTTCCAGCACCGGTTTGGGAGCCTGCAGGGCGAATTCATAGTGCTCCTGCTCTGCGACTCGGGCCAGATCGACACTGCGGCGGGCCTGCTTCCGGGCTCCACGCACCAACAGGGCGATCGCGACACCGACGACCGACCAGAGCGGCGCACTCAAACCAATCGGAGACGACAGGTTGCTGTTCTTTGTGATCTGGTAGACCACCGCCGCCACGATCACTGCGGCCACCGGAAACAACACAATTCCCAACAGCCCCATCCAAAACAGACGGTTGCGAGACCGATATTTTTTCAACGCAGCCTGCATCGCTTCCGACGGAACCACGAATCAATCGTCCTCGAATGGGTGACAGCCAGCACAATGAACTGCGCCATCCGAAGATCGCCTTCGTGACCAATGACTGCATGATCTTTGCAAATGCAGCATAGTCGCGATTCTGCGGGGCTTCCAGTGTCCCTTTTCTTCACCATCCCCGCTCACGGACGTGACGCAGCCGGTAGTTCCACACCCCTCGGCATGGCCGTCGAGACAATCAAACACCCGCCCCTTCACCATCCTCCAGCAGCAGACACGCCAAAGCGTGCGCCGGGGCGCTTTCGGCCATTTCGGGCGAGAGCCAATCGGCCAGACGCAGGGGGCGATTCAGCCATGCGAACCGGGGACGCAGCCCGGGCCTCGTTTGTCTCTGATGCCAGAGATCAACCGACGCTGCTGCGTCCCCGTCGCACTGCCCGATTGCTGTGTTACCCGACAGCCTCTACCGGGCCCCGGGACTCGACCATCGGCGACTCCACCGGGGAGGCGAACAACGAGAACTTTTTCGTCAGCGGACGAAGCTGTTCCTCCGATTTGCCGAACAGCATGACCGCGATGAATTCCTGCTGGTCCAACGGAGTTGTCCGAGTGGCCTCCAGCTGGTGTTCGGCAGACGGACCAATCATCGCTTCGACAAACGACTGACAGGAAACTTCCGCGGCGATGGCAGCCGTCCGCAAGGCGAGCAGTTGGGAACTGTTCTTGGCCTGCAACACGATGACCGGCCAGTGGCTGAGATGGCCCATCAGCCGGCCATCCGGACCTTCGTAACCGTGAAACTGCGCCGACGCCGCCTCCTGCGGCGCCATTCGCATGCCGAGAGCCAAATGTCCCACGGCGTTGAGAACACGCCCCAAGGGGGCTTTGCGATTGACAACGACGACCCACTTGAACTGGTTGTCCTGGTACTGCATGTCACACCTCCGATTGAGTTGAGCACCCCCAGAAAAAAGCAACGGCAGGCCAGGGTGCGATGGCCTGCCGTTGCACATTCAGGGTCACATGCCGGTGGCGACAGCGAGAGTCGCCTGGAAGTTCATGGCCGACTCAGACGGGCGGAGTCTCGGGCTGGCAGCAAACGATTCGAACACTTTGGCCAGCATGTCTCCGAACGAGCCGATCAGCTGGAGCGGAACCCCCTCGGCTTTCGCCAACAGCTCACGAGACCGGAAGATTGCCGACGTCCAGCCTCGATCTTTCGGGACGAGGTGATGGGTGCCGTGGACTGGCAGGTCACCGACGAGAACGGTCGTCCGGATGAACAGGTGGTAAGTCAGAAGCCTGGTCCACCACCGCAACCACTCCCGGATCCACTCCAGTCCCTGCAACTCGGGTGAAGGGAGCCAGTCACCGAGGTGACGGTTCACCAGAAGAGACTGGTGATGCTGCCGTGCACTTTGGCCTGGCAAGTGCATCTGGAACCAGAGATGTTCGGTCAAGAATTGAGAAACCGCGCTCGCTTGATAACCCAGAGATTGCGGCAGCAGGAACGACAGGAAGAGCGGCCAGAGCATGCCGTGAGCCAGCACGGTAGCGGCGACCGAAGCCCACCACACCACAGACATCAACCGCCGAATCGGAGGCGCGGTTACAAAATTCGCTTTCAACCGTCCCAACAAAAATACGAGATGGATGCGAGGAGAGCACAAAGCCGCCCAAAACAAACGCCGGTTCTCCTCCACAGTCTGACCAGGTTCGATCTTCAGAACCTCGATCACGAACTGCTTGTCCGGGTCTTCATCCGAGGCCAGTGTCGGGTGATGGATCTCGGCATGGTCCCTTCTGTAGGCTGTGAAGTCCTGGCTGCAGATCATGGTTGACAGGGTCTCTGTGATCGCCCTGTCGAGCCAGGCTTTTCCGCTCAGAACGCCGTGAACCGCCTGATGAAAAGTCTGTACCTGGAGAGTTCTGGCTCCCGACACCACCGCCATCCAGGCGAATGGCAAACCCAGCCATGTCCACCCGCCGTGTTCCACAATCACGAATACGGCCAACACGCCGCCGGCCACCAACAAGACCGGCATCAACACCATCACCCACCACGGTTTTCCTGGAAACAGCGGCTGTTGCCCCCGGTACGGGTACCCGGAGAGCCACGTCAGGAAGGGCTGCAAAACCCCTGGCAACCGCCGTTTCCATTCCTCTCTCAACGCTTGAATGCCGTGTTGACCACCGGTCAACTGGGCCAGATCGCTGGGAAACAACATGAGCAGACTCCTGAATGTGACCACCAGGGGATAAGTCGCGTCAAGCCGGTGGCCGGCAGCTCTGGCGACAAGGGAACGGCATGAAGCACACGAATTGCAACGAGGCCTTGCTCACCTCATGCGACGCATGGGTGACCCGGCTCATTCACCGGGGTTGGACCTTCGTCAGGCCGACATGATCACCACGATTTTGTTCGAGAGGTGTCAGTCGGCTCGTAGTATCAAAAGGAGGGTCGGACGATGCTTTTCGCTGAAAACCGCAAAACCAAAAATTTACCGCCAAATCCTGGTGCATCGGGAAGCCGCTCGCTGGTCACCCGTAAGGGACCGCGGAGAGCGCAAAGTCCAGATACCAACGACCCAGGCAGGCCATGGGCAACGATGTAGCGCCCACCAGAAAGTCCCTCACACTCGCAAACGATCACCGAGACCGTGAGGTGACTGTCGGGATGATGGACGCGCAGGCCCAGGGCTCGACATACGGGAAAGGCCAACCGATTGACTCGCCGCTGGCGGCCGAGAGACGCGTCGAACGCAAACCGCGGCGAAGCAACGACTCGCAAACGCCAATCCAGACTGAGGCCGCAAAACCAAAGGTTGGTGCGGTGATACCGGGTTGATGCTTGCTTTCAGTCGGAATTGCGGGTGACTCTGCCACCCGGAGTTTCACTCGCGGTAGAAAAAGCCACAAGGCGGAACAAATGACGAAGACGCCAATCAAGTCGCCGACGGGGTGGGAGCATCCCGCGACACTCTGGCCTGCGATGATCCGATCGAGGCAATAATGACCGGAACGGTCACAGACTTGCTGCGCGTCTAAGACGGACTGTCTGTCACAGATTCCTCCGGGTTCAACCATTGGTCGTTCCACGACTTGGCGACCCAGCTCTGGTACACGCGGAGATACTGATTGCGCTCCAGTGCGATATTCAACACGTCTTCGATGATTTGACTCTCTTTTTCAATCCAAAGTCCGGGGTGAATCTCGAACGGCTTGGCCTCTTGATCCTGCACCGCCCGTTGCCAATTCGAGCCCTTCGCGAAGTCTGTGTCCTTGCGAAACACGGCCGACTTCAATCCAAATTTGTAGGCACCAAACGCCTTCTCGGGTACCTTGCTAACGGATTTCAGAGGCAGCTTCGAGAGGGGATCTCCTTGACGGCGAGCCGACACATCAACAGCCGCCGAAATGGCGACTGTTTCGCTGAGTCGCTCGGGGGTCCAGACCGGCTTGTGTGGACCGTCTGGCTGGTACTGCTCCGGGTTCTGCAGTGCCGAGAGCAGACAACACAGCAGACCAGCCTGAGCCGAGGGGCCACGGAGCTGAGGGGTATGACAAGGCAGTTTCAGCCGGGCGGGATTCGTGTTTTCCAGTCGCCAGACTCCATCCATCCACCTGCCGAATCCCGAGACCTCCCAGATATCAAGAAATGCACGATGAAAACTTACAGCCGCGGCGGCCGCCGAACCAATCCCGGTCAGTCCCAGATAGTGAAGGTCCGGAATCAAAACGCCTCGATCTCCCGACAATCCGTCGTCCCGTCGCGGAATCAAGTCGACTGTCAATTGCATGACAATCGCATCTGTCTCCCGGGCGGCCAACAGGGGTGTCGAGACCGTCACCATGTCGGGCTGCCCCCCCCCGGCCGGGGCGACCAGATTTCCCCATTCGAGTAGCGACCACACCACAGCGGTGGCCACGTGGTCCCTGCGCCATCCAGCCGCTTGAAACAGGCGGTGCAGCGTGGGGGGTTGCCCAAGGTTCGACGCGACATCCGGCACACAGGGCGGTGGTTCGAGTCCCCAGGCTTCGGAAAACGCGGCGACCGCTTCGGTGAGCAATGTCACCAGCTGCGGTCGTTGCTCGCCGAAGGCTTTTTCCTGCGATTCCCGAATCAAGAGTGCCGTGCGGAGTACGGCACTCAAACCTCTCACCCTCGCCATCAACTCCGAAATCTCTGCAGTCAGTGCATTTCGGCAGATCGCCGGGTCAACAGTCGACAATTGAGCAACCCAGGAGTTGAGCTGTTCTGGACTCCAGGTCCCTGGCTGCCGCAAAAAGTTCGCCAGATCCGCGTTCGGACCGAACCACTTGCTGAGGACACTGCTGTCGGCTGCGAAGTCCAGAACTTCGCTCTGGTCATTCATTCCCGCGACTCCTCGGTGCTGGCTTGGTTGATCCGATCCAGCTCGTGTTCCAATCGTTTCAGGCCGTCGTCACCTGGATCGGCCTGACGAAGTCGCTGCAACTGCCCCGGATGGACAAGGCACAGCACTTCCTGCCAGAACGCCACCGGCAGAATCCAGAGTGTACCGCTTCGCAACTCGGACGGGGAGATTTCCGGAAAGAGCTCTTCCAGGGTGCTGCGCGCCTGATACCGGTTATCACTTTTTTCGACTTTGAGCAGGGCACGTTCGATTTCAGTCCCCCCGGGTCCCTCCCATTCCACCAATGCCACATGTCCCGGAAAATCAATCCCCCTGGGATTCTGCAGAGGGCAGTCAATTGCCACTGCGTTGCCACTGATGGTCACTCCCCAAAACTCTCCCACCGGCAGCGGGTCGGGAACTCCCGGGTTGTCATCGTCATCCTGGAAACTGAGAATCGAGCTCTGTTTCTGAAGGGCCTGGCGGTAACAGGGGAGGGTGCCCCCCGCAAGACTTCGCCAAGACTGTTGGGGGGATGTCTCCGCTTCAGACTCTTGGGCGTCCCGGGGAGCCTGGCTGGTCAGCTCCCAGAAGAGATCACGCAGCCACGGCAGTTCGCGCCCCAGCGTTCCCTCGGGCAGGTCCTCGTCATTGAGCCAGGCGTCGAGAATCTTAGCTTGGTCAGGAATCGCCAACGGGCCGTCCAATGTGGGCTCGGTCGCGGCCTGTTCGGACTGCGGATTTTTGGCGTCGGAAATGTTGTTCATGCTCTCAGTTCCTCTCGCGTTGGCGAGTTGTGGGAATTGCGGATGGGATGGGGCGGGTCAACCGGTCGGTGTTCGTGGCTGGCAGCAGGCCTGGCAAATCGCCGCGATCGCCATCAGTCGTTCTGGGGAGCATCGATTCGTAGGCGTGTCGCCGCCTCCCGCATCTTGTCTTTCGCCGATTTCTCGAGTTTCTCCACCTGGCTGGCGGTGATCTTCAGCAACCGGGCGACCTCCGCACGGGGGATCTCCCGATGATTGCGGCTGGAGAAATACCGCAGGGCAATGACGTTGTGTTCGTCGACCTTCAGATCCGCCAGCAACGCCCGTTGGGCTTTCCACCAGACGCTGTCGGCCACCCGCACCGCCCCGCGCGCCGGTGCCTGAGACAGCACATCCTGTTCCGGCTCCTCCTCTGTCGCGCCTGTCTTCGTCAGACTCGACGCATTCTGGTAGCGGGTCTGGTGTTTCCGCTCCTTCTGGATCTCTTTGATCGAACCATGCTTGGCGTGCTCGATCAACCAGCCCCGCCATGAGGTCTGCATTCGCGCCCCCCAATAACGCGCATTTCGCGTGACGACCCCAACCAGATCGTCCAGCACATCGCTGACTCGCTGTTTTCTGCGGGGGTCGACTTCGGTGGCCTGGACCCGCTGCTGCGGCGTCGCCTGCGAATCGCGCTCCCACACCCACCAGGGGAAAAACTCCCAGGTCCCAAAGCCCTCACAGGCCTTGCCGTCGATCATCCGAACCAGCTCAAAGTCGTTCCACAACTCGTTCCGCAACCGGCTGGACTGTGGACACTCGGCGGGTCGACAGCTTTGGGACAGTGCCATCATCAGCTTGTGGCGGTCCACTGGCGGCTGATCCTTGGGATGCGCAGGGTTCCACACCCCCAATGACACCAGTTCATCGGGCGTCGCCAACGTCAAAGCCTGCAAGAACAGCGCATGCTGCTGTTCTCTCAGGCGAGTCCGCTGCTCTGCTTTCAGTCCAGGCCAGTCAAATTGCGGGTTCAGCAGATCCGCGGTGCTGGGAAGTTTTCGCCCATAGGCAAGCTGCAGTTCGGTCCGCCACGTTTGTCGTGCGGGGGCCAATGCCTGATCATTCACCGTCAGGTTTGTTGTCTTGCGGCGGGCCGGGGCCTGCCCCGTGTCTTCCCATTCACTCGCCATCAGAGTGAAGGCCTGCTGCGGAAACAGCAGGATCTGCCGATTCGACTCAATGACTCGTCCACGTTGCCGGGCCAGCTCAAGCCGCTCCCACAATGTCTTTGACTTTCCCTGCACAGTCTTCTGGTCGGTTTTTCCGTCCTTGCTGTTGGACGGCAGAGATTCCCCCGGCCCCAGAAGTCCGTAGCGTCGCAGTTCGGCCTCGTACTCGGCGGCCAGGGCGAGCAACAGCGAGTTGTCCCGATAGATCGGCAACTCGTTCTGCGGGAAGAACGGCTGGTCGCAATGGGCCGATTCGGTCATTGGGGAGACGCTGGTTTCAGGAGGGAACACACTGTTTGGAGTCAGCATACTGTCCTCGGCGCTGCGGGGGGGAGACGAACAATCACCAGGCATCCCGCTCCCTCGGTGCCTGTTGAACTCTCTCTTCAAGGAGGTCTGCTTCCGGTTTTTCGCGAAGCATGCCGAGAAATTCAGCAGATTTTCTGCCGGCCCCTCCACCCGGGCAGCACGCCCCACCTCCGCCGCGCGCTGCAAGATCATGACCAACAACGGCTTACGCTGTGGTTGGCCCCATTGAATCACCATTTTCATCCCGCCACGGTTCCGCCTCTCCGTGCCGCCTCCCGGTACGCCAGACCAACCCCCTGCGGGTCGATTCACCAGCCAGCCCTCGCGATTTGCGTCGCGTAATCCCCCGGCCGGCCCCTGGCGAGGCTTGCCCAGACAGCTCCCCGACGGATGATGAACTGGCGTCCCCGGGATGGTATGCTCCGGCAGTTGAAGCCGGCGTGCCCGGTGCTCAACTGCCGAGGCCAGACCCGCCCCTCCTGCTCTCCACTCGTCCATGAGTTCGTCTCCCAAAACTCCCGTTCCCTTCATCCACGACCACGGGCTGTTTGAGCTGCGCTGTGCGTCTGGACAGGAACGTGACTTTTTCCTTGACCTGCGGCAGTCACGTTTCGGGGCTGACGGGACACCGCAAACACCCACCGAACAACCAGAGTCCCGTCGTTCGACAACCAAAACGGCAACGAGCGAAACGACCCCTGGCTGGCATTTGGTCAAAGACCGGGCGACGGTGCTGCGCGACCCCACCCTCAGACGCCTCTGCCTGACCATCGAGGGGGGTATTGGCAAGACCACCGCCCTCCGCCAGGCGCAGTTCCTGTGGCACCAGACCCCGGGAAACCTCGCGGTCTTCATCGAGGCGAAGGATCTGCCAACCGATGTGAATCACTTTCTTGCGAAGCAACCACGTGATCGCGACTTGCCGTTGCTGGTGGAACGGCTGCGCGATGAACTCGATAAAGCACTGGCGGCCGGCCCAGAACGGGGAATGCCGGCGTCGCTCAATGATCAAAGCCTGCGGCGACTGCTGGAGACGGCCCTCCGGCACGACCGGCTCATGCTGCTGGTCGATGCGTTCGACCAGAATTCCTTTGCCGACGACAGAGAAGCCCGGCACCGCGTGAGCCAATTGACCAAACTGCTGGACCGGCATCCCCGGCTGCGCTGCGTGATCGCCGGGCGCCCCTATGCCATCCAGCACCTGGGGGGCCTGGGAAACACCCAGGGCAACGATCACCTGCTCGCGCATCGCGATCCTCCCTGGAGGTTCTTCCAGGTTCCCGAGTTCAACGATTCCCAGGCCCGGTTTTTTTTGGACCATGGTGAACCCGAGTCGCGCTACGAAGCCCTACGATTGATCGAGGCCGACCTGCTGCAGGTTCCCCGCTTTCTGGAGCGACTGCGCCGACTGCCGTGGAACGACCTGCGGAAATTGCGAACAGCCAGTGACGTGTATTGGGAGTCGCTCCGACCGTTGATCGAGACTGGCATTCAGGACCAGCCCGGCGACTGGACACTGGAGCGGCTCGTCCGCTTATTGGCCCTGTTGGCGATGGAGATGTATCGCCAGGGCTACCGGGTGGCGGTGCCGGCAGCCCAGCGGAAACGGTTTCTCCAGGAGATCATTCGGGCGCGTGGAGAGTATCTGGACGCCCACGAATTGCCCACCACTCTGGACGACCTGACCGCGCAAGTGGAGAACCTGTGGAAACTCAACTGTCTGGTGGACCAGGCGGTGATCGACCGGCGCGATCCGGGGGATCTGCGGTGGAATGACCAGACGCTGCAGGATTTCTTCGCAGCGGTCTGGCTGACCCGCCACGCCGGCCCCCGCGAGGGACAGGGTGAAGCGGCGCTCGATGATGTCAGTTGGTTCACGACCGGCCCGCGGTTGCACCTCGAGGCGGACGAGCAGACACACCTGTGGCATCCCGTCTGGCGATTCGCGGCCGGTATGCCATGTATCGATCGACTCTCGTCTGCAGATTGCAGAGAAGTGATCTGCTCTCCCGAAAAGTACGTCACTCTCATGGAGCGCCTGCTGACGGGGGGCGACGGCACCACGGTCATTCGGTCGACCGAAATGATCTACCGCTGCTGGCCGAGCCTGCTGGCGTTGGCGGGACAATTGGACGTTCCCAAAGACCGACCGTGGTTCGAGCGGGAAGTGTCCGAAGCCACCACCCGGCTGCAGCAAGAGATCTGGCAGAGAGTAAAACACAATCCGAATTGGGACCCGGAGACCGCTGCGCCGTCCACCCCGGTCCCCTTGACCGGCACTGGCGATCCCCAGGTGCGTTTGGCCGCCTGGCGGGTGTTGGCCCGGTTTCTCAGCGAGTACCCGCGAATTGTCTTCGCCGCCGCAGACAGCCCGGCACGAGAAGTTGCCCTCGATTTCGAGAGCTGGTTTCAGCCGATCCCCAAAAAGAAAGGTCAAAGCCTGTGGTTTCCGATGAGCGACGAGGGGGCTTGGTTTGAACGCGAGGGTGAGACCCTTGGGGCGCGGCTGGATGCCCCATTTCAGCTTGCCCAATATCCCACGACCAACGCCGTGTATCACTTGTTCGAGCCGCGCCACGTTTCGCGGTTTCCAGGCTATCTGGAATACACCTTGGTGATTGGTGAGGAAGCCAAGCAGCCGCATCCACAGTGCCCGGTGACCCACGTCACCTGGTTCGACAGTTGGTGTGCCTGCACTTGGCTGCATAGCCGGCTCCCCAGCGAGCACGAATGGGAATACGCCTGCCGAGCCGCTCCCGCAGCTGAGCCGCAGATGTTTTGGTTCGGGGCAGAGGCTGCGGCCACAGCACAGCATCTGTGGTGCACGACCACGAGCACAGAACCGCGAGTCGATTTGGTCGGCGGTGCTCCCGACCAACGCCGCCAGCCCAATCCCTGGAACCTCTACGACGTCCACGGGAACGTCTGGGAGTGGACGGCCAGTTGGTATTTCGATCACGCCGAGTCCGGCCGGGTGGACGGTTCCCGCGGTGGGTCCCGTGTGTTGCGTGGCGGGTCGTTCGTCAACTACCCCGACGGCTGTCGTGCCTCGATTCGCGACCACTGGCGTCCGTCGAGCATCGACGACTTCGACGGTGGTTTTCGTGCGGCGAGGGCTGGTTCTCCTCGTTGACTGGGTCCTTTGATCCTCGCTCCCTTGTCTTTATTTTTTCTTTTATAGTTTATACACGACTTGCGATCTGTATTTGCAGTGATCGTCTTGACTCATCGCCGCCGCAGGCGGCGCGCGGATTGTTTGGTGCGTTTACGACCCCATGGGCCTTGTGCCCATGGTGAAGCAGGTCTGTGGCTAACCGGTTTCTGGTGCGATAGGCCAAGACCCCATCCGCCTTGTGCGGATCGGTGAATCAGGTCTCCGCTGTGGGACGACGGAGACGCCTGCGGCCGGTTACTGTCGTCCGCCGTGCCGCGCAGGCCGGGCGTCGCTCTCAGGTCCCCAGCGGAGACCTCGTTCACCATCCAGGCGAGCTGGATGGGGTCCTGCCGGTCGCTTTTGCATTTTCTAGCCGCAGACCTGCTTCACCATCCGCACGAGGCGGATGGGGTCGGGCTTGGATCGGTCGTGGTTTTGTGGTCCGCGAAGTTACGGCCTTGGTTTTCGCCGTCTTCGGTGTGGCAGTCGTCGATATCGCGACCCTGGCGTCACGGTCCCTCGTTGTCGTAGTCCTCGGTGTTGCAGTCCACACTGCCACTTGTCGAGAACGCCGTAGGCGATCCGCCGAAGGCAGTGTACTTCACCATTCGCCCGCACCTCACAACCGACCCCATGGGCCTTGTGCCCATGGTGAAGCAGGTCTGTGGCTAACCGGTTCTCGTGCGATCGGCCAAGACCCCATCCGCCTTGTGCGGATCGGTGAATCAGGTCGCCGCTGAGGGACGGCAGAGACGCGTGCGGCTGGTCACTCTCGTCCGCCTTGTTGCACAGGCCGGCCGTCGGTCGCAGGGCCCCAGCGGAGACCTCGTTCACCATCCAGGCGAGCTGGATGGGGTTCTGCCGGTCGAGTATGCATTTTTCTAGCTACAGACCTGCTTCACCATCCGCACGAGGCGGATGGGGTCGGGCTTGGATCGGTCGTGGTTTTGTGGTCCGCGAGTTGACGGCCCTGGGTTTCGTGGTCTTCGGCGTGGCAGTCGTCGGTATCGCGGCCCTCGGTTCACGGTCACTCGTTGTCGGAGTCCTCGGTGTTGCAGTCCACACGGCCACGTGTGGAGAGCGTCGTGCGCGAGCCGCCAGAGCCGCCGCGTACTTCACCATTCGCCCGCTTCGCAAAACCGCCCCCATGGGCCTTGTGCCCATGGTGAAGCAGGTCTGTGGCTCACCGGTTTTGAAATCGGGAAGGGGCTGGATCAGCGGCGCACGGCTCCCATGCCGTACTCACCAAAGGTCCCAATGTAGTAACTGTCGGCCCAGACCCGGCCCAGATTCAGCATGTAGGCGAGATTATTCTGGAACGCGAAGACCACATCGACCGCAGCGACATCAAACGGCGCCTGCAGCGTGAGATGCAAGTGATCGAGCATCGGGCTGGCACGGCGCAGGCGATACCCTTTCACAGCCGCAATCTTTCGAACGGCGGCAACCAGACTCCGCAGAATGTCGAGGTCTCGCAGTGGTTGTCGTTGAGCCGTTACCAGCACGAGATGCAGGTTGTTCCAGTACCGTCCGCGAGCCGACTCGTGTGGCTGGGACAGGTCGACCGTCGCATCGACGAATGCCAGTTGGTCGAGTTGGCGTTCAAACCCGGGGTCGACAAACGATTCGCGTTGGGCCTGTCGTGCCAGATAGGCGTCGATCGTGTCCCGACTGGCATCGCCCAAGCTGCGCAGCGAGATCTTGCGACTGAAGTCGACCGGCACCTTCCGAGCCCGGAGCGCATGGTCGAGTCGGCCCTTGGCCCGGGCACACAGGAACTGAGGACTGCAGGCCGGCGTGACACTGAAAGTGACCTGGCACTGCTCGGGGTGAATCTCGCATTCGAGGACCCGCAGACCATCTCGCTCCCACGGCGTCGCACAGTCTCTCAGACAGTCGTCCAATTCCGCGGGGAACACTCCCCTCGAAGGCCACGCAGTCCACGAGTATCGCAACTGATACGCTCCGTTGGCAGTCGCCGGTTGGTAGAGAGGTTGTGGCATGGAGACATCGCTTGGCCAGAAATGAGGACACGCTGCATAGCCCAGCGTATTGTCATCGCTGGAATCGTGACCTGACAAGCGAGAATGAGACCATGGGCCTCGTGCCGCTGGTGAATCAGGTCGTCGCGGGGGGCGGCAGGGACGCGTGCGGCCGTCGCTCTCGTCCGCTGTGCTGCGCGGGCCGGGCATCGGTGTCAGGGCCCCAGCGGAGACCTTGTTCACCATCCAGGCGAGCTGGATGGGGTCCTGCCGGTCGAGTATGCACTTTTCTAGCCACAGACCTGCTTCACCGATCCGCACAAGGCGGATGGGGTCGGGCTTGGATCGGCGGTGGTGTTGTGGTCCGCGATGTTGCGGACCTGGGTTCACGGTCCCTCGTTGTCGTAGTCCTCGGTCTGACAGTCCACACGGCCACGTGTCGAGAGCGTCGTGCACGAGCCGCCAGAGCCGCCGCGTGCTTCACCATCCGCCCGCACCTCGAAACCGACCCCATAGGCCTTGTGCCCATGGTGAAGCAGGTCTGTGGCTAACCGGTTCTCGTGCGATCGGCCAAGACCCCATCCGCCTTGTGCGGATCGGTGAATCAGGTCGCCGCTGAGGGACGGCAGAGACGCGTGCGGCTGGTCACTCTCGTCCGCCTTGTGGCACAGGCCGGGCGTCGGTCGCAGGGCCCCAGCGGAGACCTCGTTCACCATCCAGGCACGACAGTTGTCGGGGTTGTTGTTGAACGACCCGCCACGCAACACACGGGACCTGACGATCGGTCACCCGTTCAAAAGACCGGTGGACCAGGTTTCACTCGGCGTCGAGAGCCGGTCGCTTATCACACCATCGCTGGTCTGAAGACAGGCACAGCACCGAGGCGAAACTGAAACCACCCGAATCCCGACATCCAAAGTCTGCCACCGTAAACCCGGCTGAGAAACAAAAATAGCGCGCCGCCTGCGGCGGCGATGACCCCCGGTTGTCAGTGCTGATACAACCCATTCGTTCCCTCCAAGAGAAAAAAGAAGACAGGACGACAAGGATGCCAGGATCAAAGGACCCAGTCAACGAGGAGAACCAGCCCTCGCCGCACGAAAACCACAATAACTCTGAAGGTAGCCAGCATATCTATAGTTCCTGACCGTCAGGCGGCAATCATTCGGTTCAAAACAGAATGCCCCACCACGCAAAACCCGGGATCGGTCCGCATCTCCCGGGGCATCTCTGGCTTCACGACGAGCGATTGGCTCGTATTGGTCCTGGCACCATTCCCAGACATTGCCCAACTGATCCATGATGCCGATTTGTCGATTTATGTCGACTTGTCGGGTGTAAGAGCTGGCATGGGCCGAGCTCGGTTCGGTCGTTTGGGGGGGAGTTGTTTGCCCGCTTCCTCGGTGGGCTGTCGCTTTACTGTGATCAAACTCTGGTCCCCACCAATAGGGCCAGTCCGGATTCTGAACACCGTATTTTGCCACATATTCCCATTCGTGTTCCCAGGGCAGTCGACAGCTCCTTCCATCGGAACAGCGGGCCCACTGGCAATAGGCCCAGCAGTCGTAGAACGACAGGAAAATCGCAGGTTGCCCGTCACTGCCACTATAGCGTTCGTAGTCTGCTGCCCAGGGCGTGGGGGCCAGTCCGTGGTCAGGTGCAAAAAGCCGGTACCACAAGTTTAAGACTGGTGATCGGCCGAGTTCGAATACTGTTACTGTGACTCCGATCTGTTGCTGCTCGTTGTGGACTGTAAAAACAGATGATAGCCAATCCATGCCGCTTCCATCACTGGCTTCTCGATTCAGCGCTTCCAACCACCAATAACGCCATTGGTCAAGAATCGCAGCTCGCTTCGGACCATACCCGCCCCATTCCGGATTTTCGCGGATCCAGTTCTCAAAAACACTCGCGTGATCCTCATGTCGTGCAACGGAGAGGCCATTTTCGAAAAACGAACGCCATTGGGTAGGCATCGTCCTACCCCCTGCACGGCTCCCCAGATTAACTGTCCCCGCGGGTATGAGGAGAAAGTCGGCTTCAAAGTCCAAAGCCGCCTGCTGCCGCTCTGGAGTCTGATCGCCTTTGGCGATGCTGGCAAACTCTCCCTGCCACCACTCGCGAATGTATCGAGCCCGCTTTCCCACCGGGTCGTCCTGCTGGCCCAGTTTGTCCAATCGAGTCCATGACCGGAAAATCATTTCGGTCGAACGGCTGGCCGTCCAACCGCATGCTGATTGTGGATCGGCCGTCGCCCGGCGGTACAACGGCTCGATGACCATCAACCACGACGGGGGATTTCTGGCAATGACCGATTCGGGCATTTCACAAAGATACTGCCAGACCCAGTACAACGCGTTGGTCTCGGGCCGGTCGGGGCGATAAAGCCAGGTGTGCAGCCGCTGGGCATCTTCCGTCGTTCCGTGTTGCGCCAGATACCGTGCCGCCAGAAACTCCAGCAGTTGCCGGTTGCGGAACAACACCTGGTTCAGCCCCTGCCCCTGCTGGCCATCCGATTCGAACACCCCCTGCTCCAGAGGATTCCCCAGAGCGGCCATCGCCCGCCAAGCCCAATTCATGCCCCCTTTCGACTTGGTGTGGAAACGCTTGACAACTTCATTCTCCGCGAAATCGCTGAATTTCGCTTTCGAGACCTGGTCGAAATTGAACGTGGGGGGCCCCTGTTGACCGGTCTGTTCATCAAGTTCGTATTCGCTATGAAACAGCATGGCATAGGCGATCGTCTGCAGCAGTTCCCAGGCTTCAGCTTGCGACGACGCCTGAGGTGCTTCGGGAATTTCTTCCTCCGTACCCGTATGGCCAATCAGCCGCGCCTCGCGAGATTGCTCCAACCCATGCCAGATGATCTTGCCCAACACCCGCTCAAACAGATCGGCTCCTGACGACAGAGTGCTGTATTCGTCCGGAGCCAACTCGCGCAGGTACCACAACACGCGCGGTGTGCCCAGCATGGGCTGGATGTTGGGGGGAATGTCTGCATACTGGGGACGTCCTTCACGTCCCAGATCGAGATAGAGCGTGATCTGGTCTGCGTTCAACGGCTCCATCCGCACGAACTTCCAGGCACGCGGATCATCGGGTTCGCGAGCGAGCCCGTCGGCGAACAATTTCGGCCGGGTGCCGACGGCGTACTGCCGTCCCGCCAGCACGAAACTGCACTCGGCCCAGAATTGAGATTCCACAACCTGTTTCAACAGGGTCGACTCGGACGACGCCTGATCGAGACCATCGATCAGCAATACCAGTTTTCCCAGTCGGCGGGCTCGCTCGATCATCCGCTGGGCTGTCTGGATTAGCTGGGGATGCACGCCGGCCGAATCGGCCTTCCCCAGCGAGGGTTTGATAAGCTGGTCCGCCAGAAACTCAGTCAGCCTGGCATGCACCGTCGCCTCGGACGCACCCCGCAATGGCTCGCGATGAAAATCCCCCGCATTCATCAAAATCGCCAGGCGGCCGGATCCGGAACGATTCCACTGCTGCCAGAGCCATTGGAGCGCTACGCTCTTCCCCCCGCCCGCTTCCGATGTGATCACCAGTCGCCGCACTGGCAGAGCCCCCGTCGGCCCGGCCCACTCACCGCAAATCACATCCTCCCGAGACAGCGGTACCCACGGATCGGCTTGCTTCGTGGCTGGGCCCGCCTCGGGAACATGGCGAGCCGCCAGGTGCGGCAAGGGGTCGCGAAACGCGGTCAGCAGCGACCAGCCTTGGTCGTCGATGTAACGTGTTTGGGTCTTAAGCAAGACGGGCTTCTCCGGAACGGCTCCGCTGAACGACATCGCGAAAGTAATGTACTGCCCATACGTTACGCAATCACGAAGCAGCGGTGTTCCGCAGCGACGACAACCGATGGTTCGAGCCACAGACCTGCTTCACCATCCGCGGCGGATGGGGTCGGGTGTGAGTCAGTGGGATTGTTGAGGTGGTGATGTTGCGATGCATGGTGTCGCAGTTCACGATGTTGTCGTCCAACAAATTGAGGTCCGCGTGGCCCGGTATAGAGAGTGTCATAAAAACGATTCGCCACAAACGCCGCGTGCTGTACAATTCGCCCGCATCACAAAACCGACCCCATGGGCCTTGTGCCCATGGTGAAGCAGGTCTATGGCTAACCGGTTTCTCGTCCGACAGGCCAAGACCCCATCCGCCTCGTGCGGATCGGTGAATCAGGTCGCCGCTGAGGGACCGCAGAGACGCGTGCGGCCGGTCACTCTCGTCCGCCGGGCTGCGCGGGCCGGGTGTCGGTCGCAGGGCCCCAGCGGAGACCTCGTTCACCATCCAGGCGAGCTGGATGGGGTCCTGCTCCCACACGAGAGTCGTTATTAGCCACAGACCTACTTCACCATCCGCACGAGGCGGATGGGGTCGGAGACGAGCTGGTGGCGTTGTTTCGGATCACCTTGACGAGCATTGAGAGCGCCGTAACGCATACGGCTGACGTCGCGCGTCAGGCTTATGCCCAGGGCGACCGTTGTTTTTCAAAGTCCAGTCAACACCGTCACCCGCCCCCTCACCCATCCTCCAGCAGCAGACACGCCAAAGCATGCGCCGGGGCGCTTTCGGCCATTTCGGGCGAGAGCCAGTCGGCCAGACGCAGGGGGCGGGCGGTGCGCAGCAGCGGGTGCCTTCTGCAGAGTGCTTCCCCCAGAAACTGCCCACTCCCCGACAGCACCACACTCTCCCAGCCCCGCGGCCACCGGGCCGCCTGCCGGTCGACTGCCGCCAGCAACTGCTGCAGTTGCGCCTCGGCCAGTTGATCGGCCAGCGACTGCAGCTCGTCGGACGTCAGCTCGGTGCGGTCGCAGCAGAGGGTGCGGGCCAGCCGGTCGATTGCCCCGGCCCGGGTCGCCGGTTGCCCGTTCGCCGTGTCGCGGTCGTCCGGATTCTCGGCCACATCCCCCCGCAGCAGATGAATGTCGAGCGTCGTGGCGAACAGTTCCGCCGCGAGGTGCAGCGGTACCCCCCGCAGGAAGACCGGTCCGGGAATCGCACACAACGGCGTTCGCCGGGCGCCGGTGTAGACCAGTTCCCCCTGCAGTTGCCGTCCCAGATCGGTGGCCCCAATCGCCCGGGACTGGCCATCCTCCAGCGGAATGAGGTCGCTGGAGGTGGTGCCGATGTCGATCAACAGCGACCGACCCAGCGGCACCTGCCGTCCCACCCAGGTCGCCAGGGCATGCCAATTCGAGGCCGCCACATCGAACGGGTGCTGCAGCGCGTGGTCGGGCGAGACAAATCCCTCGCGGATCGACCAGAGCCGCACGGGCCGCGCTCCGGCCGCCGTCACCAGCGCCCGGGTGATCGCGGTCACCCCCTCGGCTTTGGTGGCGAAGCAGTCGGCCAGTTCCCCCGTCATCGTGGCCACGACACTGGTCGTCTCGGGAAACCGCGCCAGCAGCGCTTCGATCCGCCCCGCCAGGCGGTCCGCTTCACGCCACATCGGGAAGGGCTCGCTGTGGGCGTTCCCCCGGCCGTCAGCCGCCTTGAGATTCGCCCCCCCAATGTCGAGCCCCAGGGGCCAACCGTGCCGCGCCTCCGGGGCCGTTGTGATGGATGTCACTTTCTGGGCCACTTCAGATGCCGGTGCAGAAAGTCGTAGGTCTGCACCCCGTTGATCTTGTGCGGCCCATTGAAGAACTCGATTTCGGTCTTGTCTCCCAGACCGAGCTTCACGTAGTGACGCCGGACCTTCGAGTACTCCCAGGCCACCCACTCATCGGGAGCCACGCCGTCGTCATGACCCCGCTCGACCATGAACGGGCGAGGGGTCATCAGGTACGACAACTCGGCATAGTTGGCGACATGCCCCATGTTCCATTCGAAGATCTCGTACTCGCCGGTGAAGACATAGCTGTACCCATCGGTCACCGTGGTGTT
>Ga0315903_10002823_pt1 | contig 24879 bp, 34 predicted proteins | sample LakEriMetagenome_7_FD_203524 | JGI IMG/M metagenome (GOLD analysis project Ga0315903, IMG submission 203524) | Freshwater fungal communities from buoy surface, Lake Erie, Ohio, United States - Buoy 2 MA119 | ecosystem: Environmental > Aquatic > Freshwater > Lake | place: USA: Lake Erie, Ohio... | reverse complement strand
AGGTGGCGGAATGGTAGACGCTAAGATGTAGTATTAGATAACCCACGGAACGGTTATATCATTGAGGTAAAATCCGATAAGTAAATTCCTCGTAAACTAATACATACAGGTTCGAATCCTGTTCTGACTACAAATAATTAATCAAAAACTATAAATTATGAAACTAAAATCTATCCCGGTATATCTTCCGGATGAAAAGCGATCCGCTTTAAAAGCAATTAGCAAAAGTAAACGCCTGGCCCAGACTCGGCTGATCGAGCAAGAATTGGATAAGATGTTTAAAAAAGAAGGGTATCATTTTAAGTGATGACAACACTAATCATCTGCCTTATAATGGCTTGTATAATAGCAGTTGAAATGTATATTTTGGCTGAGGAGGAGAGTACATAACGATTAAAGATAAACCCGAATGTTTATACCTTATAACTAAGTGAAATGAAAGACCAAGAAATAAAAAGAATGTGGGAAATTGATGCAAAGGTACAATTAGGCGATAAAATTACAGATGAAGAAAAAGACTTTTTCAATGCTAATTATGAAAAAATGAGAGAGCAAATGGAAGATAATTGGACACATTGGCAATTTCATTCAGGTCGTGTTTAGCCTTACCTATAACTAATGGCTAACAGAATGTTTACACTTTACCAATGAACAACTTTATATTTTAGTAACCAACATCCTTAACTCTTTGACTATTTTTGCGAGTTCAGCTTCAAGGCGGAGTTTCTCTTGCATTAAATACTCGATGCGTTCATCATCTGTCAAAGTATTTTGCCCTTTAATATTCTGAAGTTCTTAACGGAATAATTGCCATCTGTTTTAGTTTGTATGTGCGCAAAACCATGCGAATAATTGTTACTTACTGGGTTGTAATCAGGAGATAATTCACTTAAACAACCGGTACTCCAACAAGTGATTAATTCTCCAGACAATGTAGTTTCAGAATGTTCACTTATGCGATGTGTATGTCCTACGATTGCACTTTGCTTAACTTTTAAAAACAACCCTCTCGCTGCGTTTACTGGCGCACCAAATCCCCTAAAAAATAAATGTCCATGATGGATGCTTAGTTTTCCTGCTCTGATAATTGTCTTATCATCAATCAGGTTAATGCTAACCTTTGAGAGTTCCAGTCTTGCATCAAGCGAGTAGTACGGATCATCAAAAATCTCAGGCGCTTTTGCCATCAAGAAATGCTCATACCTTACATCATGATTACCTTTATTAAAATAGATTATTGCATCAGGAAAGGATGCTCTCAGGATCCTTAGAAAATCTTTGGTAGTATCAAACTCATGTTTGACTGATCTTTTGCGAGGATCCTTCTCAAATCGTGAGCATCCGTAGAAATCAATCAAATCCCCATTGATTAGGATTGTGTTTATATTCTCTTTTTTACCATAATCTAAAGCCGCAGTAATAGCATCAATGGAATGATAAGGGATGTGCAGATCAGAAATCAGTAAAATGTTATTACAAGCTATCGGCAGAGTGAAAGGTACTCTATCTTTTTCTTCGCTTTCGGGTAACTTATAAGGATTGCTATTGAATGTTTTTGGCTGATATAGACTTTTGTTGGCGTAATTGCTAATCTTGCCCTTTATTGCTCGAATACTACTGCGAACGCCTTCAATATCTTTAAATACTAAGGGATTTTCTTTGTAGATTTTTTTAGCCAAGGTCAGATCCCCATGATCTGGGAATCTTTCCAAATATGGTCTAACTATCTCTTGTTTTTGCATAAAAGTAGATTAGTAAACATCCGACGAATACAAGCAACAAACCTGCATTTGTCATTACAACTTTTCGATTATCTTCGTAGGTTCAAAGAAATTTTTAACCAGATAGGCAAATCCACCAGCAACTGAAGCCATTGCTATCTGATGCCAATTAAAGGTTAAGATTCCAGCTTCCAAAGATTGCTGAAGGATCAACACCGCTGGAGTAAGGATTGCCATTATAAGACCTCGCACCAAGTCCCGGACTTGTAACGTGCCTTGTTTTGAGATGATTTTTTTTGCCATGATTTTATTTATTACCAACGTGCCTCAGTTCCTCGGCAATCGTAATGAACAAAGGAAGGATAAATCCCTATTCCGCCCTGCATCATTTTGCCTGATTTGATTAGCTTTTTTATGATTGCCGCTAATTGTTTCGGAGTATATTTTGAAGTAACCAAATCCGCAGCTTTTGCCAATTTGTGCTGACTTTTTGGACTGCCTCCAATAGAGGCATTATAAGCCTCTGTACGATACGCAGAATTTAAAGTGATAGGAATACCTATAAAGTCCCTAAGCGCTTGTAGCTGATCAGCCAGTAGCCTCACGTTAGCCTCTAATGCTTCAGGTACTTTACTCCCATCCTTGCATTTAAACTCCCGGATATGGAAGTTAGTAGTTAATTGCCCAGCACTCATTTCTTGCTCAAAAAATGCTCAACCATTGAGATCACAAAGTCAATGATCTTGCGTTCCAATTTTGGGAAAACTACTCTAAGCACCCAAGACAAAACTCCCGGAACTGCTTTCTTAATTTCAGGCATTAGGCTAACCTTAACCTCTGCCTCGATGAATTCTATTTCTTCCGCTTTCATTTGATTTTGTTTGTTGCTTTGATGTAATACCTGATTGCAAATAATCCACTAATTATGGCGACCAGAGAAGCCAACAATGTCACTATCGGTTGTATATTGGCAATGCTTAACATCGCACCAGTTACACTTACTACGGTCGCTAAATCGGCGTTGTTATTTGTCATCTTTAATTTGTGGTTGCAATTGTTTAACTAATTCAGCTGCTACTGCTTTGACCTGAATGTGAGGTGCGCTTGATTGCTCAATGACTGCCAATACTGCCTCCCATTCTTGTACCAGTAATTTAACTGTTAAAATTTGTGGTTCTGTTGTTTGTACTTCTTTTTCAGTTTTCATAGGGTTGTTTTTATTACAAATATAGTTAATTATTGGGTTGTGTTTGTATCTGGTTCTATCGGCTCAGATTCTTCAGCCAATTCCTCAACTACAATCGGCTCAGGCTTTACATAATCTCTTATGATAGCAAGGTTTAGTTTTTTAGCAATCCAATCCCAAGCGAAAGTATCTGAATCCCATTGCTGATAATCATCGCCTTCAAGTGTTAATTTACCACTTGCTAACTGCTCGGTTTCATTTGAAATAGTGTAGTAAAATTCAGCGGATGTTCCAAATTTTACATCTGTTCCAAAAGCATGTAATATATGCCCTTGTTTGTTTTGTCCTGAATCCCATGTTGAGATAGGTTGAATTTGTTTCATGTTATAAGATTTTAGTTATTGCAACTCTTGAAGAATAATTTATGCCCCCTACTGTGATAAGTGATACAATAGTTAATGTTGTACTTGCTTTTATATTCAATGCTACTACGTCCTGACCTTCTCCAAATGCTGCACCTGGAGTTGTTGCAATAGTGCCTAAAGAAACAGATCGATTATTATCGTCTGTATAGTTGAAAGTAGCACGAGCTTGTCCAGTTGCATTATTATTTGTCATTGTAATTGTAATTTGTAATAACTCATCTGATGCCCCTGCAGTATATGATGCTAATGTCACATTATTAGCAGTTTGATTTGTTAATGTATTGTTATAAAAAACATTTACAGATAATGCTCTTAATGCGCCACTAAAAACACTCGTACCGGCCGCACTTATACTCAACCGATTAACACTATTTGTTGCTAAATCCAATGTATTAGCCGCTGACAAATACATTCCGTTTGTTGGAATAGATGAACCGCTTGGAATAAAGGCTGATCCAGTAACAGTTGAACTAAACGAAGCACTTAACCCAGCTAAAGCAGTAGCTAAAGTAATTAATCCCGTAGATCGTGTAATCTGGAAAGGAGTATCAATCAATGCACCGGCATCTGAATATCTTCTAATAAAGAAATTAGCACCAGCATTGGATCCTGATTCTGTTCCCGAAACCTCTAAGTTTATACGATTGGAATTGTCTGAACGAAATGAGATACTTTTTGCTACTGAAACATTAGCATCTAAGTTTGCGATCAGCGCAGTAGCACCGCCATCTAAATGTAGCTTTGTTGTTGGATTAGCAATACCGATTCCAAATTCTCCAGTTTGCAAAATAGAAACTAATTCAGAACTATTCGGCTCACTAAAAATTCTGAAGCGATGATCAGATTGCACATTTCCAACCGACCAGCGATTTGTTCCAGCACTTCCGAAACCTAAAAATGCGTTATTTGTCGAAGTTCCGTTTACTCTGGCTATAATCCCTGATCCGAAAACATCAAGCGGAGTAGTCGGCGCATTTGTGCCGATTCCTAATCTATTATTTGTATCATCATAAAACAAGTTTGCATTGTCCTGAGTTAATGCACCCGAAGCACCAATGAAAGGCAGCGATCCCAAAGTTAATGCGGTTGTAATAGTCAAGGTCGCAACCGAACCGACTAAATCAATCGTACCATCAAATCCATTTGAATCATTAAACACCAAAGAAGATACAATGTTCGGAGACAATTCAACATAGGCAGTACTATTCCAGCGATATAATACGTTAGTATCTAAAGCGATATAAATCGTATCAGCAGTACCAACCAAAGGAAAAGCTGCAACATTTGCATATTCTTCAACTGTTCCGGTAAATAAAGAAGCCATCTGCGATAGGGTAATCTTCTTACTTATGCCAGTTGTTGGATCCCCGATAATTGTCAAGTCCGATAATGAAGGCGTTAGTTCGGTAGCTAACTGATTTATTTTTTTCGATTCCATTAATAAGTATAATTTGAAGGTACTTGACATCTATCATTTAAGAAAGGTACTGTAAGCGTAGTATCTAACTTTACACCGGCTAATAAATCCGGATCACTTTCAGTAAAGAAAGTAAGCGGCATACTGGTTGAAGGACTCCAGGTTACGATTGAATAATCCTCTGGGTATCTCAACTGCGCAACTATATCTCCAGCAACTTGTGTCATATCCGATAAAACTTCCGTTTCGTTTGTTTCTTCCATCAGCATCCGATCCATAAAATAAAGGCTAAACGAATAAGCGATATCCTTTGCGCCAACATTAGCACCAGTCAGCGTAAAGAACATAGCTGGGTAAGTAACCTCCCCATTGCTTAACCTCTCCCATACATCGCCGAAATAAACAAAATTAATTTGTTCGTGATCGTTTCCTATTTTGGTCAGTTCTTTGACTATCTGATTTAATGTCATTTTTCTTTGATTTTTCCAAATAAACTTTCAGCTTATTTTGATTTTTGAAATTAATTTCTTTGCTCATTTAACAACATCCTATATTCCCTTGATAGCGTTCTTCAAAAGTTTTTCGATGCTTACCATCATCCGTATAGTCATCATTGCAACAAGCATCGCCCAGGTACATTGAAACTGTGTAACCTTCGTTATCAGGTTTGATCGAATCAATCCCGGAACCAAAATTCAAATAATTAGGATATAAAGCATTGTTCTGCTTTAGATACTTAATCAGTCTCTGCTTATAAAACTCGGCCCTTGCTTTGTATCTATTTGCAACATCAATCATGTCTTGCATCGAAGGCGATTCCTGATTCTCGCCAGTCTTGCGCAATAGTCCTTTATTGTAAAATTGAAATGATAATCCTTGCGGAAGTTCCGACATCACGAAATAAATCAAAGCATCTACTATGTAATCATCTAACAAAGTTGTTTGAAGCTGAGTATAGGTCGCAGTATCAACCGCAGTTTGCAACTCGTTGTATAATGCGGATCCTAATGCCGGTAAAATATACATATCCTGAGCAGTCTTAATCTCAGGCAGTACCAATTTCTCATCAACGTTTGCATGTAGTCCAGTTCTATCCTTTATGGATTGGACTGATATAAATAATGTATTCTTACTCATTTTCTTGTTACTATATTAGATACCCATTGATGTCTGCAACTTGGACTATGATCATTTGTTCCTGGCTCTGTGTACCAACCGCCCCGGCGATCCCAAACTGAATATCCTAACCTTGCGCTGATGCTTTCAATCTCTGATCTGGAATACATTTTATCCGCTTCGAGCAAAGCCACACAGAAAGGTCTGCTGGTTTTCTTATCTGAGTTATTGAATCCTGCTTTCCATTCGTAACTGTAACGAATCAAAATCTCTTTAGTCTGAGGCTTTATTTTTACTAAAATATCAGCCAATGGCTCTGTTAAAATATGCTCTGTAATTATGTTTTCATCAATTCCCTCTCCGATCACATACTCATTTACCAAAATATAGCCGTTTTCAACAAGCGATTTGATAACTAAATTAATCGTATCAACATTCTGATCTAAGGTTGTCGCTAAAACCTCTGGAGTAATTCTCTTATCCTTTGACATCAAATCCAAAACATTGGCTTGTAATTGACTAACCTCGGCAAACATTTGATACTCTAAATCATCATTAAACCTCTCCTTTTGCTTCCAAATATTAAACCCTTGCTTTGCTTCGCCGAACTCAAAAAATGCGCTGAAATCATCTGCAAATTGCTCTGCCTGAACAACCGCAACAGTATCTGGCGCTGGTTCGTATTTGCTCATGTCAATTCCTGCTTTTTCAAGTAACCATTCTTTAGGTGCGATTTCTTTAAGTAGGTTTTCTGTGAACTCAAAACCGATAGGCTCAGTTGGAATAATACTTAATTCAGGCTCTGCAATACCTCTGTATTTAGCCAACATATTGAATACACCTTCGAGGTGCATCTGCTTACTATTAACGTAAGTATTCTTAAAAATCTCATAACCATCACGCATTTCAGAACGTGATCCCAGCTTTCCAGCTTCAGCAATACCGAAAATGGAAGGCGTTGTGATCTGATGACCGCTGAAAATATTAGTTTGAATCAATGAATCTACTCTGCCGAAATCCTCTTTAGTAATATCGGAAGTTCCGAGATCATCAACAATAGGCTTTCTTGCGCTATCATTTACGAAAGCTAAAATGAATTTCTTACCATCGGATCCTGAGAATCTATTTGTGAATCTCTTTTCAATGTTACGCTTCTCCTCATCTGAAGGCTCTCCGTTTGGTAACGTGATTAGTTTACTTGCAGAAAAGCCAGTCTGAGCATTACCCAGAACGTGCTTTGAAATCTCAATATCTGATTCAATGTAATTAAGCGCACCGAAGTAACCAGGCAAAGAATAAAAACCCATATTCGGTCTGTATTCCTTCACATAAAGTATCTGCTTTCCGTATGGATTAGCCGGATTAAAAGCTGGGTAAACTTGCGCTTTTTCATTCCGATCATTCCATTCTTCTTTATACCAAAACTGAGTATTGTCTTTATTAGTCCTGATCTTTGTGTAATCGCAATGCCAGATTTCAGCTAATTGACCGGTAGCACTCCAAATCAACTCTAAATAATAACCTCCGAATAGTTCCGCATCCAAAGAAACCTTTCTTGTCAGATCATTAAGGCTTTCCATCCGATTGACTTTCTCAATGAAATTCTCTGCTGCCTCGCTACCTTTCCAACCATTAGCAGAAATATAATGCACTTTGCTTTTTACAATCGCATTATGCTTTGCTGATTTATTGAAAAGATCCACTAAATAATTCGGGTAATCGTTACGATCTCCGTACTGGATATATCCTTCGCCTTTCTTCTCTTTAAATTCTGGTTGCCTTGCCTCTGCAAATGTCACTACTCTTAGATCCATTATTGTCTGATTTTGTAAGTATCTATTGTGTTGTATTCTGTAAACTCAAAAGGCGTTCCGACTAATTCCATGATCCCTGATTCCAAAGCATTTAATCCAGCAGGATTAGTATTGCTTGTGCTTGTTTGCTCATAAACAACGTAATCGTACTGACCATTTAAAGCAGTTGCAAAATTAGTATTAGTCACGAACAAAAACTCGTTATATCGATCCTTGTAAATGCTTAGATCCGTATTGTTTAACCTCACAAATTTAATCTCAGTATTTGCACTACGATTCGTAAACACAAATAAATAGTTTGGATTAGTCAATAACTGCTTTTCGGTTAAAGTTAAAATTACGCTTTGTGTTTGTCCCTTTGTAAGCCTTATCATATACCTAAATAGCAATATGTTGTAAAATTTACAAAATAAAAAAACCGCTGACCAAATGATCAGCGGCTAACCTAAACACTACTATGAAAAACTAAACTAAGATCCCGGAGTTTCTAAAGCAGATGCGACAGTACCAAGTACGCTTGGCGCTAAAGCTGGTTCTGATCCAGTAAAAGTTAAAGTGAATCCACTTCTATCTCCTTGTGCAGTTCCAGTTGAAGCTGCATTTGCAGTCATATCAATTCCTCTTGTTTTACCTAAGTACCAGAAAATTCCGTTACTATCTTTTGCAACCGCAACCAAAGAATTCTGTGCTAATAAAAGCAACTCGTTTCTTGTGTTGGTTTGTAGCTTGTTTAAAATGATTTGTAGTTCCTGCCCGTAGAAAACAGTTCCGTTAGCAACGGATGCAGTCATCGTTTGGTTGAACATTGAAGTATCTTTTACTAAAGCATACTTCCAAAAACGCTTTCCAGCAGCCTTGGTTAAAGCAGTTATTACACCACTTGCCTCAGTTGTTGTAGTTACGTTTGCGGCTTCTGTAAAATATACTTCGACAATGCCTCCAAGACTATCTCTGCAATCTAAGCTATACCCTTGTGTTAATGCACACGCCATATCTTTTTTATTTAATATTTAAAAAAATAGGGGGTTTTCACCCCCATTGTTATGATAAAATGAACTTAACGATTTCGTCTGGGAAAGCTACGTTCACACCCATTTTGAACTCAGATACAAATCTAACCTGATCTGCTTCTTTTGCATAGAAGATTTCAAACTTATCTTCCTCGTTTAGCAAGTCAGTTCCTAAGAAAAGGTTGCTAATACGCATTGCATAGATTTTGTTAGTTCCGTTTAATCCTTGCAAAGCAACAACCTTAATTGGAGTTCCTGGCAATACAAATTCAGAATCAGCCTTTACATCAATAGCGTAATGGAACTGATTAGCATTTTTCAATGCGATTGTATAAGTTCTGAAAACATCCTGACCGCAGAAGATAGTCATGTCATCAGCAGCTACTACCTGAGCAGGAATTGCTTTGTAAACACCATCAAAAATGCTGATCACGTTAGCCGCAGTAATTGAAGCTAAAGGCGCACCAGAAATATAAGTTGAAGCATTTGCAGCAACAACACCTGAAGCAGCACCTATCAACTTAACAAGTCCATCGAATTTGTTAAGGTTTACGTTTACTGAATCAGTATCTCCCTGCCATAAAGCAGTCTCCAACTGTGCAGCGATAGTTTTTGCTTTCTTATCAGCAAATTCCTGCTCAAATGGAATTGAATCATACATCGAACCAGTAGGCAAAGCCTTCTGAAGATACTTAGACTCTAAGTCTTTTGGACAAAGTGCCTCGTTTACTTTGATTTTACCAACAGTCACAGTTCTTTGAGTGAAAGTTGTTGAACCTGAAGCAGTAAATCCGCAGCTACCACCAGCTTGGAATATTGCATCAGTATCCATAATGTTGATTGTTTCTGCGCTTTTCACGCCAATCATTACGTTTCCTGCGCTTTTGATCAAAGCAGCAGTTTTTGCACCTAATACGGAATCAGTTACCAATAAGGCTTCGTTTTGCTCGGTATAAGCGGCTAAGGTTGATACGTCAAATGCCATCGTTTTTTAATTTTTATTGTTTAAAATTGCTTGTCTATATTTATCTATTCTTTGTTCTTTAATGCTTTTCGTGTTTACAAATTCTGTAAAGCTACTTGGCTTTTTGATTGGATCTTCAGTCGGAGTGCTTGAAATTGCTTCGATCAATTCAGCTACTTGCTGGAATCCTTGCTTTACCTTGTTTTCAAGTTCAGCAATCTTTGCATCATTTGCCTCAACTAATTCAGCGATTTTTGCATTGAATTCTTCAGCCATTTCTTCTTCCTTCTTCTTGTCATAACCAGCCTCTACATCAACCTCAGGACTTGCCTCAACAACTTTAGTTTCGATTGCAGTAATCATACCATTTTCGTCTAAAGTGATTTCAGTACCATCCATTAATTCATGATCTCCAACTGGTGCTGGTTCGCCTTCCAAGGTAACCAAACCGCCAATTTCTAAAGCTGAAATCTCAACCTTAGTTCCGTCCATCAAAGAATATTCTGCCATTTCCACTTTTGATTCTTCAATCATTGGTGCAACCTCAGCTTCAACTTCAATAGGCGTAGTGTTGTCATCAAACAAAGCCTTAATCTTCAAAATTGCTTCTTGTGCGTTCATACTTTTCTTTTATATAGTTAAAAATTCAATCTTTATCACTTAACTTGTGATAATATTTTCCTGATCGCATCCATCAATGATGCAACCTGATTTACTTCCTTTGGTTTATATTGGAATAATCCCTCAACACTAAATCCCATGATCTCGCCGCTTTTTACTTTGGCCCATGCCTCCTCATTTTCTACAATCATCGAACCGAACCAACTTCCTTCCGGTGCATCCTCAAATCCTTTCATCGGCATTATGCCCCTGGATGAATCTGATATAAAACTTTCAAATAAGGTAACGCCCTCAAATTGTTGTTTCGAATCGTGCATTAAATTCACGTTGCTTTGGAAACCTTTTTTAAAAAATTTCTGTACGATCTTAATAATAGTCTCCGCAGAAAAAGCCACATAATAATCGCCATAAGTATTATCAGATCTAAAAATAGGCGTATCAGCCAACATAATAGCACCAGATATGATGCGGCGATCTTCATTCGTGACTTCAAATTTTTGAGTTTTATTAAATGCGTTCCAATTCCTTTGTATAGCCGGGCGATCTACTAATGCGATAAAATCAACTTGTGAATCATCCTCAATGCTATCCGTAATGTCAAGCATGTAAATTGGTATATCTGTATTCATGTTCATAAATAGCTTTTAATTAAAAATTTATCATTTATTCAAATCTTGCTCTGTTTTCAATCTCTTGCATCCTGCTTTGAGTATTTGTAATGTCGGTTTCAACAACGTAGGCTCTGACTATTGTATCGCCTGATGCACGAACCTGACCGCCTGAATCTCCGCCACCTAAATCAGGAGTTCCCATTTGGTCAATCGTAGGCATTGAAACACCGCCACCCATCGAACCACCGCCACCAGCAGGAGAAGGAATATTAACAAATCCCGGCTCAGATGATCCTCCAGGAACTGCCGGAGTTTTTACTGCTAAAATAGATTTCACATTTTTCATACCAGCTACAACTGCTGCCGCCGCTGCTGCTATACCTAAAGGTACACCGACAACTGGTATTTTTGCTAATGATGCAAATGCCGCAGTTGCTGACATAAATGTGTCTATTGTTGTTGCCGCAATCGCAGCTGCTTTCCCAGCTACTGTATGCTCTCCGATAGCCTTTGCTACGTTCTTTAAAGTAGAACTAATTTTCTGCGCATTTTCCGATCTTGAGGCTGCTTCTTTTTTACTGAGTTCAATTCTTCCCTCTGATAATTCCTTTTCTGTTTTAGAGTAAGCAGCACTATCAATTTTACCTTCAGCGTATAATTTTTTATTTAATGCTAAAGCATCATCTACGCCTTTTTTTCTTGCCGAAAAAGATAGGTTTTCATTATTTGTAATATCCTTAAATCTCTCAAACTCTTTATCATTTGCCTCCTTTAAAAACTTGGCATCAATCGCCGCAACCTCAATACCATATTTATCTCTTAATGCCGCAACCAATAACCCTTTTTGTTGCTCACTATATTCTGCATTGCTAAGAATTTTTTTAGTTTCCTCCAGCAGTTTTTCATCTAAAGCGGCAATTTCTTTGTCCTTGCCCTCTTTGAATTTTGCAATCCTTGCCTCCGATAATGTAGCTTGTAAATCCTCCTCAAATTTCTGATCCTTCTTTGCTTTATCCTCTTTTACTTTGTCATCAATCGCATTAATTTCTAACTGATAAGCTGCCTCACTTGCTTTTTTTAATTCATTCTTAGTTTTTATATCAATCTTTAAAGCATTGATTTCAGCTATCCGAGCATTGTTGTTTATTTCAGCTTGTTTCTTAGCCTTGTCTGATTCGGAAGTAACTTCAGCTAAAGCCTTTTGATTCTGCAAATCAAGCAGCATTTTATCGGCAGTCTTTTTATCCTCAATGGCTTGTTTGTTCGCTTCATCACGTTTTTTCTTTGCCTCCTCTGCGGCTTTTTTATCCTCCTCTGCGCTTTTCTTATTGTACTCCGCAGTTAATACTAATTGCTGAACTTTTAGATCTCTGAATTTTTTCTGTTCTTCATCCGTTAAAGTTCCCTTAACCTTACTGGCATTTCTTAGATCATTAAGTTCATTTTCATTTCTCTTTTTACTTAATTCATAAATCTCCTTTTCAGAACCGCCTTGCGCTTTTAAAACTTTAATTCTGTTTTCAATATCCTCATTTGCACGTTTGTTGGCAGCCGATAATTTATCTAAGTTTCTTTCCGCCTCGCTTGTTACACCAATGAAATCAGTAAATTGCGTGACCAAATTACCTACTCCTTTCGCCAAATCTCCAAGCGGACTGTTCATAATCCACTTACTGATCTTATCAAAGTTCTGAACTACCAAACCCAGCGCAACAACTAAAGCACCGATACCAGTCGCTATAATCGCACCCTTTAAGATATTGAATCCAACGCTTGTCTGAACAGTTGCAATCCCGAAGGCTTTTTGAATAGTTACCGCAGTCTGAGTTGCCGCATTATTTAAAGTCTGGAAAGTAGTTGTTGATTTTATAACTGCGCCTAATTGCTTGAAGGAATCCACAGATTCGCCAACCGCTTGTAATCCCTGAGATAAAGCCATCGCCGCATTGACTTTCAATAAAGCCTTTTCGACATCCTTATTCTCATTCCCGAACAAAGCCATCGCACCCTGCAAGGCGCTAAAACCTCCAGCAACCCCAGCCAATGAAGAAGCAACCGCTTTGAATTTAGCATCAGGATTGAACGCATCTGTCAAAGCCTTAGCATCGCCGATCCTATCCTTTAATTCAGCGGCACGTTTCGCAGCATTAATCGCCTCTCTTGAAGTATCTCCAAACTTATCAGCCATCAAAGCTACGTTTGCAGTCGCTTCCCGAAGCTGGGTTCTTAATCCCTTGACTGTTTGATCGGTTGCCTCAAAAGCATTATCTAATTTCTTTACCTCCTGCGTTGCTTGTGCTGCATCGGTTGTTACTTTTATACCTATTATTTCCTCTGCCATCAGTTCGTATTGATTACTTTTAATAAATTAACAGTTGTTGTTTGGTAGTCCATCGGATTATATCCATCTACCTTGTTTAGTCTGAATAGTACTCCATTAATCCAAATGTATTTACTGAAATCTAAATTGTAAATATCATTCGTAGATAGGTAAACTTTACAAGTTAGCAGCTTAGATTCCATATCAGTAACCTCCAACAAGTAAGGCAAGTGATAGGTATTAAATAGGTTATTTGTCGGGTACGTTGTAGCCGGGAACTGCAATTCCTTTGGAACTCCGAAATTAATATCAATAGTCGGCGTGACCGGATCATTCAAATGCCCTGCATATCCATAAGAAGTAATTGTTGCTAATGTACCTCCTCCATCTTCTTGAATTTTCCATTGTGTTACTCCCGTAATCTTCTTAGCCATCAATATCCGTACTACGCTATCCATCGGATCCTCCTGAGTATTGTTATTAGATAGCTTATATATGTCAGTATGATATTTATCTTGCCCAGAATGTAATTTTAATACCGAAGGCGCAAAAATTATCTGAGTTGATAAGGTTTCTTTTACGAAATCAAACTCCGAATCATACAAATTATCGCCATAGCTTTGCCCGTATTTTTTTATATAATTATCATTGTAATAGTCAGTATCTGGCGTGTATTTGTAAGCATAGTACCTCGCATTTAATTGCGACATCGGTTTAATAGACATTGGCGCACCAGTATCAATCTTTTGTGACCAGTCCAGACTATTAGTTACCGCTGATCCGTAAAAATTAATGTAAGGCGAAATATTTATCTGCTTCTCGTTAATATTGTCCTGATAAACGTACATATTAAACATCTTGCAGATCGATAAAAAGAAATCTTTCTGGAATATTCCCTTTGGCAAATTCTCGTTAATTGATATCACACCATTATAAGCTACATCAACTATCTGGGATGTGATCTGAGCAAGGTTTATACTTGCGTTTGATATTGTTACGATATAAGTGTTTGCAGTAACTGGAACGCTTATTTCAATCCTAACTGTATTTGTATTGGCTATATTCCCGGTAATATCAAAAGCAAAAGTGAAAGGATTATTTGCCGAAAACGTATTTTGCGTGAAAGCCTGAACTGCAACCCCAGCGATATATAAAGTCGCAGTAATTGATGAAGCCGAATCCGTTTGATAAACCCCAGTTACCGAAGCAATAGTTCTAACTGTTTTTGTACTACCAGTATAAGTGAAAATACTTTTACCAGCGTTCTCAGTCACATCCAATAAAACAGTAGTATCGAATCCAACATTTGCACTTCGAGCAGTCGGCGTATTGCTATTTAACAATACTTGCGAGATTGTTTTTGTTCCTAAAATAAAACGATCGTTTGTTCCTCTAATCCCCTGGCTATTGTTTGGGATAATTAAAGTCTTGAAAAAATCAGTATCAAAAAATGCACAATTTAAAGTATAAGTTGTACCCTCAAAAATCTTTTCAATGTACTCCTTAACGTACAACGCTGGGCGGAAAGTTGAAACGTGAAAATCATCTTTATTCGTTGAAACATCCCCATAATCAATCAGCGGATAAAAGTAACCCGAACCATTAACTGTATCCCAACTATTTTGAATACTCGTTACGTTCCAAGTATGATTGTACTCGCTGAAATCCAAGTCCTCTAAACGCCTATTTCCTAACTCAGTAATAAATCCGCCCAACTCCCCAAACACCGCGCATTGGTATTCTGTGATTCCTTTGTTAGTGACCATTTCAAGAATCCTGATCACGCCCTTAAAAATCTGAATCTTATCAATGTAAACCTCGCATTTAGCCGCTTGACTTGCAGTAAAATTCGTGTTTACGTTTGGCAAATCCATGTTATGTTCCTGAGACATCCCGATCTCAAAAGCAAAACCAAAAATCTGATTATTTCTGGCAGTCGCTGGTATCGAAATAGTCCTACTGAAGGAAGTATTCTTGCTGCCGAAATCCTTCACATCATCTACCGAATAGGTAAAATCCGTTCCGATATCCTTCAGTAAATCAATTAATTCATTCTCAACGTAGATTTCAGTTCTTATCATCTGAATTGGCTATTTAAGTATTTACCGATCTCAACTTCTAAATCAAAATTGAATAAGCGATCTGATACTTTGTATTTGTATTGGTAATTCGTGTTCCTAATCGTGACCGGGAAGAAAGCACCCTGCACTTCCATGTAAACAATCGGAGAAGCTACCAACTGCGCCAACCAGGCATAATCCTGATCCAGTAAATAATCGCTTGTCAGCATGTAGTAATCCGTATGCTGAATAGCAAAGTTAAACGTAGTCTCGTTGTACTTGTTGTAAGCATCAATATTAGTCATCTGACCGCCTGATAGTTTGTAAGGATTTCTCCGATACGAACTGCGCTGGAATTCTGACCTCCGTTTATTTACTAACCTGAAAGCCATCGTATCATAGCCGCCTAACCTATTCAGGAAATGCAAATTGTACTGTCGGTATTTTGGATTACAAACATGCTTAAATTTTAGCGTTCTGGTAACTGCCGCACCCAGCGTGATATAAATGTTATAACCGTAAGTGTTTTGTGTTATAACTTCAGAACCAATAAAAGCATTAATCGCCGCAGCTTGAAAATTAAACAAATTGAATTGCCCGGTCATTGTAATATTTCCGCTTACCGCAGTTCCGAATGTTCCATCCTCGTTAGTCGGTTGCACCCATAACTTATATGCCCCGGAAGTGATCTTCAAAAACGTGATAAAAAACTGATCCCCATATTCAATAGGAATCTCTAAATTATCCCGATCAGATAGCCAGTCATCTGTATAGTTTTCTATTAGTAAATTATCATAGTAATTTGATAGCACTAAAGGTATGTCTCCGTTCTCAGTAAAAATATCTCCGAACAAAGGCGCATAGTAATTATAAGCAGAGAAATTACCTGAAGCCAAATTAGCAATAACTGCACCGCTGACCTCCTCTCCGATCCGCACCTGGTAATCTACTTTAATCTTATCATTCGATGCCATTAATACAGTAGTTCCCGAAGGCTCAAAATAATTCGTAACGTATGATCTCACAACTGGCGAAGCATTGAACACTCCATAGCTACCATCTGCTGAAGGCGAAGGGAATATCTTATTGCGGCTAACTTGTGAACCATTGATATAAATATCATAAACGAATTTAAAATTTGTAGTTCCTACGTTATTGGAGGAAGCCACAAACCATAAATCTTCGTGCATACTCGGAAAGGTAGCCGGTTGGCTATTTATTGTTATTGCCATTTTCTATTTTATTACCAATTTGCCTAATTTGAAGCTGAACATCGCCACCAAAAGCAGTTGCCATCGTTGCGAAAAACTCCTTATTAAATACTGTCTTAACCGCATTATCAAAATATGATGTTGTCCTTAGTCCATCCCTTTTAATCGCCGATGCAGTAGCGTAAGCAATAGCCTTTAAGGATGTAGCTTTATCTACTATCTTACTTAGCTTTTTACTTTTGCGCTGGGTTGTACTTAAATTCTTTTTTTGTGTTTCTGATGTTGTTTTCGCCTTGCCTAATTTGTACCATTGCAAAATAGAATTAGCCATTTTTTGATTCGGATAAGGCGTTTTGTAAGCATAAGGAGAATCGGATGAAACTCTTTTCGGTCTTGCATTTACTCCTCCAACACCTCGCACTCCCTTATTCACAAACTTATAATAAACTGATGCAGGATTTTCTACATCATAACCGAGCAACATTTCATAATCATTGCCAAACTTTCTAACCTTCGGAACTGCTAAATCTCCAATCTTCCCGGAAGCAATCGAACCGCTTTTACTTAAATTCTTTTGAACTTCATCATTAAACTGCTTTCCATAAAACATTAACATTTGCTCGGCAACTGGGTATTCAGTCGGATCAACAACATCAAATTGCTCTCCGATTGCTCTTAAAAATCCATCCCTTAATGCTTTCGCTTGTGCTTTGGCTTCACTCATGTATATAAATAGCCAAACCCGATTTTAATATCTCATAAAAAAAGCGACTACCTTAGCCGCTTAGTTTGTTCCAGATCATGTGCATTTTTAGATTTCAAATAAGCCATTACGTTTAAGGCTTCAATCGTTTTCATTTCAAATGCTTCCGAATTTCTGATATTTTCGTGATCGGCAATAAGTTTGACTGTATAATGCCATCCGTAGATTCGCATAAAAGCAACACCGCCGAATCCGCTTGATCCTCGGTCATCCCCGCTTTCATCATTTCCGCTTTCATATAATCCCGCGAAACCTCTATCCAATTTCTGTAGACTTGATAAAAAAAAACCAGCGAGTGATAAACGCTTATGAAATTTGCCTCTTGCATGTCCTGCGAATACTCCTCATGTTTACTCGCATCATATTTATCATCCTTCCATTTACCCAGCCAATTCTTTTTCTGAGGTATAACCATTGAAGCTGCGATCTTATGCAGATTGCCAACTGTATCTTTGCTAAATACTTTGCTTTCAATGTACCGGGCAAAGGGCATGTTTTTGATATCGTAATTAATCCGATACTGTCTGCCATTTGTTTTAATATAATTTACTGGCTTACCTTCAATCGGATCATCCAGAAAGGTTAAATCTTTTCTCAACTCCTTTAGATCCTGAATCCCTAAGCTATCAATCTGATGCTCGGTCAATCCAGTTACAATAGTCAATAGTTTGACTTCCTTGTCTAACTCAGTCCAATCCTTATCTGGATTAGTTAGTATTGGCATAATCTGCTGATACTGCCAAAGTGTTAATTCGTTCCATTTCATAGTTTAAGCAAAGGCATAACGCCCTGATCCTCGTTTAATATTAAAATTTTGATACGCTAAAGCTAAAGCAACAACACAGTCATCATGGAATCCTGAAGGCGCAGAGTATCGAACTCCGTTTGCAGTAAATTGATATTCGAAAATATCCAATTCATCCACAATTACGCCTTCCGGGAAACCTATTTTTCTTTGCTGGATTGCTTGTGATAATCCTTCCATTAATTGCTGCTTTGATTGACTGGTAAATTTTAAACCTTCAATATTTATACCTTCTCGCATTAAGTCCTCTAAGATAGGATCGCCAACGCCGGTACTATCTACCAAAATCGGTGCCGGAGGTAAACGCCTTATATTTTCCTTAGTGTTATGCCAGTCCATTTGAAAGCGATCAAAGTAAGCTACATTCCCAGCCGCATCCAGTCCGATAATAACAGTAAAATCGACCGACTTTGCTAAGTCAATTCCATAACTTACTATTTGTTGCGCTGATATTGGCTTAATGCAATTCCTAATAAATCCACTACCGAAAGGATTTGCACTATTCTCGGAAGGATTTGCTAAATATTCCTGCTCAAATACAACCTCTGGAAGTTGCAGTTTTGCATCCTCAATCTCTCTGATGTTGATATAAGGATTATCATAGGTTGTAAACTTAAAGCTGCGCCAATCCGTTTCTCCGCCCTTCATAAACATTGAGTAAAAAAAGTTCTTACCTCTGGGAGTTGATAGGAAAACCGCCCGGCCCTGATAATCTGTCAATGTCGGTCTGATAGAATTCTGCCATCCGCTTTCCAAATCAGGAATAAATGCAGATTCATCAACAATCACTAAATGAAATTTTCGCCCTCTTAAATTATCTAACCTCTCGCCAGTATAAAACTCAATAGATCCGCCATTCGGGCAATAGATTTTTAGATCAGAAATATTATTCTTGAAAGGTAAAGCCGAAGTAAGCCTCTCAAAAAAAACCTTAGCTAATTTATAAGTCGGCGTAATATAAGCAACCTGGCCTCCTTTGATCGCTTCCTTAATTCCAATAATCTGAGACAACTCAGACTTGCCAAACCTCCTTCCACACATTACAACAATGAATCGAGCATCACACTCTAAAATTTGTTGTTGGTTAATATGTGGCTTTGGAAGTTCTAACCTCATAAAATAGTTTTACCCTCTATAAATACTACCTCAATTCTCGAATCCTGCTGAATATCCATCTGCTCTTTAGGCTTTCCGTAAACTCTCGTTAATAACGTATCCATACTGTAAAGACTGCCATTTTTCAGGCTTTTATTCATTGCATTGGCAATAGTCTTTTCTAAAATGGTAGCATCTGGATGATCATAAACTCCTTTCAGTTCCTCAATAGTCATCGACATCATTACCTGAATAGTATCGTTAATCTCGCCCAGTCTATAACCCTGCTCTTTTAACAAAGTCACATACTTCCGATCCTTGCCTTTAGGGTTTCCAGACTGTCCTTTTTTCCAAGGCGTTAAATTTTGTAAATTCGCCATGATTAATAAATAGTATAAAGTTTACTCCAGCTTGTCGGATGAGTTAAATCCCTGACTTTGGAATAACCTTTAAGTTCAAAAAATAAATCCCACTCCGCTTGTGTCTTAATATTTATATGCCCCCAGGCGATATCGTTATCTGTTTTCTTTGATGTCGAACTGAAAAAAACATATTTAGGCTGAATCTTAGCAAATAAAGAATCAAGTTCCTTATCTGTCATGTGTTCGGCAGTTTCCATGAAAAAAAGCAAGTCCGTTGTAATCGGTTTTTTGAGTATCTCAATATGAGGTACATAATATTTCATGTAATCCCTATGCGCTTTGAAAAACTCAAACGCTTTTATATCATATCCTGCCTGATGAAAAGCATCTGAATAAACTCCAGTCCCAGCACCATAATCTAAGACTGTTTTAATTTCTAAATCCTTAATTAGTTCAACGCTTAATCGTGCCAACTCTTTAAAATTAGGATTATGCATCCCGATTCCGTTTTGTATTTCAGTTGCTAAAAATTCTTGATCTGTCATTATATTAGTGTCTCTTTAGGTAAAAATTGTGTGCAATTTGTATGCCCTTCTGCTTGGCTCATTCTGTAATCTCTGCCAAGTCCCTGAGCAACTGCCATAAAACTTGATTGGTTACCGCTTACATATTTCGCACCGGCTAATAATCTCGCAAGTTCTAAATAGTCTCTGATCTCATACCTTTCAATCATAAACTGATAAGGCTCATACTGATTTTCAAAACCAACGAAATAAACATTGTCAGAATTATCCTTTAAAAAATTAATCTCAGCAACCCAATCCGTATAGTTATTGCGATAGCGTTCTGTAATATTTATGAAGCTATCATTTGATATTATCGGCTCAACTTTTAACCAGCCTTGTTTCCAACTATCATCAACAATACCAAAACTCTGCAAATGCAACTGAACTAAATGAGTTAAATGCAGATGATCATTGTTTCTAAATTTATCTAAGTCATAAATCGTACCAGATAATTCCCTGCCTTTTTTGACTTCATGGATATAGTCCTGAGATTGTAGCAATGGCAGAATCGTATTGTACAAATCATCCGGTAAATTTACATTGAAAATGCCTCCGCCTAATGCCTTAATCGTAGGCATAGCATAGATCACATCCCCAGTTGCGCCGCTATGATAAAAGTTATTCATTTGTCTATTTCTGATAATTTCCTTTTCGCCCAGGCAATTCCTTCATCCCCTCCCCAAGCTAACCACATTAAAGCGCCGCAATCTACTTTCGGATCGCCCTTGCTATTTTCTCTGTGCCTTTCAAAACTTGACATTCTGGCAATCGTTTCCCGGCTTATGTTTTCGCCTTTAGCAATCTGATTCGCCCTTGTCCAGCCGACCAAAGTTCCGCATCCCCGATCATTTTCTTTTTTGATGTTCAACGCCCTTCGTGCATTTGCTTTCGCCGCCTCTGGATAGTCATTATAACTATCAACCATAGAAACCCTAATTGCCGCCCAAACTGATTGCGCTTTTTCCTCGGTTTCGAATATACAAGCACCGGATCCGATCCGATACTTTCCGTTATTACATTTTATTACTGGCATATAATTTATGATAAATAGCAAACCTTCTCTTATTTACTTCGTGCAGATTTAAATGAATATTGCAGTAATCGTAAAGATCATTGCCGTATTGTGTCCTTGCATCCTGATCAAAAGTTAATAACCGGATCCAGTTGTACCAATCCTTCTGCGAGTTCACATAACAGACTGGCAAATCTTTATACGGATGCACGTTGCTCACAATCGCTGGGTTCTTTTTTGATGCGGTTTCCAAAACTTTAAGATTGGATTTCATCATGTTAAATCTATTATCAACCAACGGAATCAGACTAATATCGGAATCGCAATAAGCTGCCATGTATTCGGTAACCTGATTGTAATTGTAGATTGTCGGATTCAATTTCAATCCATTTGTAAATGCTGAAATCATGCCATCCCAAATATGTTTTTCGCCTTCATTATAACCAGCAATCACAGTTCTAACCGGAAAGTTTATCCGCTTCATTGGGTTGCGCAGAATATTTAAATCCTTGCCATGTGTGCCGGATCCCGACCAGAATAAGCGCACCAGATCAGAAGGCTTTTTATCTAAAATAAATTGCTCCTCTCCAAAAGGAATTGCATTGGGTAATATCTCAACATTGGGATTCAGCTTTAATATTTCATCTGCTAATCGTTCATGGGTGCAAGTACACAGATCCGCAATCCTAATCCATTTTATAATCTGCTCAGTTACTTTATTGACTTTGTAACTTTCATAAAGAATATGCGTAGGATCTAAATGCCAATAGTCATCATTATCAACTACCAACTTAAATCCATGCTTTGCTCTCCAAGCATCCATCTGCTCTGGCGTAATATTCGCTAACATCCGATTCATAACCACGATGTCATAATTACCCTCGAATGTTTCATCACTTAGCGTATCGGTCATTAGGCAATAATCCTTTTGCATGTTTACAATCGGCATTATGATTCTGTGATAACCTACTCCGCTGGTTTTGCTTGTTATGGCCAGTATTCTCATTGCGCTTCAAACCATTTATAAAGTCTCATGATCATATCGTACTTACAATTCCCGCACCAAACGGAAAGCACAAAGTTAGGATCCATATACAATCTGTAAATATGCTCATACATTTGAAGTACCGGCAGATCTAAATTCCTGATATATCCGTTCTTTGCAGATTCATAATTGCTCTCGTTAGCAATTAGCCAGTCCCGATGCTCTTGTTTTATTTCCATAAACTCCACATTAATTTGGTAACAATCGGCGCAAAGAACCCAGCGATAAAAATAGTGCTGGTAATTTCTTGTATCAGTTCAGGTGCATAGTAATGTAATGGTGAAAGCCAGGCTGCCAGACAACTTCCACAATTGAAAGGCTTGAAATTAATTTTCCATCGAATGTGAAAGTTATGGATTTCCGTAAAAAATAGCGATGCACAGATTGCGGTTATAATTGATAAAATCATTTTTTAATATTCTTTTTAATCTCGGCTTTAGTCTTATTGATTGATCTGACAATCGACATATAAGGGATCCCCGTCTTTCGGCTTAATTCTTTCGCATTCTTTTTAAAATCTAAGGCGTATAATTTAAACAGTTCCCGATTATACCAATGAAGGTTCTGTAAATGTAATTCTATTTTTTGATATGATTCCTCTGGATCCGATTCAAAGGTTTGAACTTCGTGATCATTCTCCAAAAGTTCTGTATAGTTTCTGTAATTCTTAAAAAAATTGCTTCGGTCACTTTTAATCATGTTAAGCATAATTCGAACCATGTAATACTTTAGTTCGTTTCGCTGATACAAGCCTATTAACTTCTCCTCCTCCATTTCACATAGCACCAGAAACACTTCGGATTTTAAATCCGCTTGAAGTTCGACTGGCTGCATCTTTTCAAATGCCTCATTGACTGACTTTGATTGCCAAAACTCAGTTATGATCTTATTCCTGGACATTTATTTTTTTCACTGCTTAACCACTGCAAATGTATCTCCTTTAAAAACTCTTTATGCTCTTTTTTGTCTCCAAATTTCTCATGGCATTTCCTGCATACTGCCATCAAATTATAAATATTCTCTGGCTCTTTAGTTCCACCCATTCCCCTGCATTCAATATGATGTATATCTACTGCCTGATCTCCGCAGACCTCGCAGGGTATAAAATCAGATTCATCAAAACCAAAGTACCTTAAATATAATTTAGTATGCTTTTTCATTATTATTTCTATATTTGTCTTGCGAGGTTAGTGTAATGGTAACACATTAGGCGTCCAGCTTAAAGTCGGAGTTCGATTCTACCACCTCGCTCAAATTAATAACCTTGCAATCTTGCAGGGTTATTTTTTTTGGATAAGTTTTTGATAATGATTTGCATAAAGGTATTAATGATTTATCTAATACATAAATATATTTTTCTTTGCCTTTTGTAAAATATTCGGTTGCATTTTTATCAATTGATTTTGCATTTTGAAATGTATTTTGCTTATATTTTCCAATTGATAGCATTGAACGCTGGTGTGTTTTTTTACCATTTATGATATAACCAGTTTTTACATTTACATTACATTTTTCAATATAATACCAATTTGTAGCCTGGTAAATTATCCCAGTATGATTTTGGTCTATATCTGCAAATGAAATAATTAATTTCACTACTGGATTATGTTTTTTAAATAATTTTAAACTAATTGACATTGCTTTTGATGTGCTTTCTTGTTTTCCATTTAAAGCCATTCTAACAAGTTCTATAACTTCTCCTTTATTTAAATTAAATTGTTTATTTATTGTAGGACTTGCACCAGTACCATATAAAATTACGCCGCACCATTGATTTTTATCATTAAAAACAGAATAACCAAATGTATTTACTGGTATAGATTTTGCATAATGAAAATTTAAACAAGCATATTTAATAGCTTTATTAGATGCAATTTCTAATCTCATAATTCTCCGGCTGATACTGAAAAGTAAGCTCCTTCATATTTTCTATCTAATAACTCTTGTATATCTATTTCAGCTTTTTGCAATTGTTCTGGACTTTTAAATGTTATTTTTAAAGTAGCAGGTTTATTTTTTTCATCTCCTATTAAATCATCTCCGATTGGTTCTGTATCAAAGTTAGGAACATCCAAACCCCACTCATCTAATTTGTCCGCATCCCATTCATTAGCCAACTGATCCCAGTCCCATTCTCCAAAGCCTACGTTATCCTTAATCAGAAATTCATCCCTTTGTTCCTGCGTCCAATCATCAGCTAAAACAATCGGCAGTTCCTTTAATCCTACTTCCTGAGAAGCCTTCAGCCTCATGTTACCTCCCAGTACAACATACTTACCATCAATATCAGTAAAACAAACCAATGGTCGCTTTTCTAACATTTCTGGAAACTCTCTGATTGACTGGACTAACTTTTTAAATTTGTCATCCTTTATTATTCTGGGATTCTTTGAGTTAGCTTTTATTTCTGAGATTTTTACTTTCATGTGGTATTTTTTTAGTAAAGGTATTAAATTTCTATAATATCAAATCCATAAATCGCTTTGATCAATTTTTTCTTCAATCTATATACTGGCAGTTTCTTTGTCATTTCAGACTTAACATCAATAACCTCCAGAACTACTCCGCCCTTATAAGTGACAAAATCTGCTTTATAAAAACCGATATTAACTCCATTGACGATTAGATCATACCGAACCTGCATCTGGAAACTATCAATTAATTTAGCTTTTTGCTTTAGCTTGAGGATCCCATAATACGAAGCTTCCTTTTTACTGTCAAAGGTTATTCCGTTTACTACTGTCTTTATGTTATT
>Ga0315903_10002818_pt1 | contig 24897 bp, 39 predicted proteins | sample LakEriMetagenome_7_FD_203524 | JGI IMG/M metagenome (GOLD analysis project Ga0315903, IMG submission 203524) | Freshwater fungal communities from buoy surface, Lake Erie, Ohio, United States - Buoy 2 MA119 | ecosystem: Environmental > Aquatic > Freshwater > Lake | place: USA: Lake Erie, Ohio... | reverse complement strand
AAAATATCTGGTACCATTTATTGCCGCGTAATGAACAATAACTTCAGGACATTCAATATCAACTATGATTTTGAGATATGTTAAATCTAACAAATCATGTTCGTAGAATTTAAAATTTGGGTGTTGAGGTAAATTAGATTTGTTACCTCTAAAAAAATTATCTATACCAATGACGAAATGTCCATCATCTAATAATGAATCACATAAATGAGAACCCAAAAATCCCGCAGCGCCGGTTACAAGTATTCTCATTTATTTTCTCATCCCTTTTGGTACTTTTTTTATGAATTTTTCATTCTCCTCATCAACAAATTTAAAAATACCAATATCAATATTGTGTTTCTTACACAAAGCTTTCATTGCTTTGGTGTCTTTTGGTAAACAAACACCAGCATATCCACCAAATTCGTCATTAACATTTAAGTAATGACTTTCACCTATTCCATGAAATAAAAAGGCATCTTTAATGACACCATAATTCGCCCCAAAATGTTGACACACTTTATGGAAAGAATTTGCAAATGTTATTTTAGTTGCTTTGTATGTGTTTGAAAAATATTTCATTAGTTCAGATTCCACAGGTGTCATCATGACTTTATGTACCGGTAAATTTCCATGACTTTGAACTATTAAATTATAATCTTTTTCATCGTGTGTACCAACAACTAAAATATTATTATTAAAAACAAAATCATTAAAAGCACACCTTTCTTTCAGAAATTCAGGAACAAAACAAAATCTTAAATTTTTATATTCCTGACTTAATCTATCAGTTGTACCTGGTTCAACCGTACTTTTTAATGCAACTAAACCTCCATAATTTAATTTGTCTAATTTAGACACTACAGAATGAACAGACGTTAAATCACATTCATCATTTTCACCAATAAGTGTACTAACTGTAACATATACTATGTCAGTATTTATTACATCTTCAATTTTTGTTTCAGGTAGTTTTATGTCATAAACAAAAACATCATGACCAATATATTCAAATCCTTGTTTAATCGCCATCCCAACTACTCCGACACCAACAACACCTATTCGTAATTTCATATTTTATATTATTTTATCAACATAATATAATCAATAATTAAATTTTTATAAATGATTTTTAGGTTTTAATAACACATTATACAAAATCAATATTTTCTTTAACTATAAATTCTTTTAATGCATTCTCTGCTTCAATTTTTGTGTTGTAATAACCAATAACTTGGTCGAATTCGGTTGGGTCGTTGATACCGAATTTACCGTCTAATGTTTCAAAAACAAAAGTGTCTAAGATTTCTTGATGTACCATTTTATTTATTTTTTATTTATTCTTCTTCGTCTTTTTTATAACTCTGCAGAAGTTCATCTCCTGAAAGTGTACCGTATTTATTTACTATTTTTTCAGTATCCACCTCAACATGCATCATATGTATTGTATGATTTAATTCATCGGCTAATTTCAATGAGTCAGATATAACTTTTACAATTCTATATGGGTCAGCATGTGATGCTGGTCTCCTGTCCTCAAGGTAACCCGTCCAATTCTCCGAAACAATTTTTGGTACTCTTATTGACGCACCTCTATCAGAAAATCCCCAACTAAACTTATCTATTGATTGTGTTTCAAATTTTCCAGTTAATCTTAAATGATTATCAGAACCATAATTTTCTATGTGTTCTTGAGTTCTAGATTCAAACGCCCTAAAAATTGAATTGAAGTAAGATTCGCCACCTTCTTCTCTCATTTTTTTATTTGAGAAGTTTGTGTGCATTCCTGAACCATTCCATTCTCCTGTGGTTATTGGCTTAGGGTGAAGTTCAATTGACCTTCCCCACTTCTCTGCAATTTTGTGTAAAAAATATCTTGACATCCACAAGTCGTCGGATGCGGAAATTTTACCTTTCTCAAAAATTTGGTATTCCCACTGACCTAGTGCAACCTCGGCGTTGGTTCCCTCAATGTTTATTGAGTATTCTAAACACATATCTAAGTGTTCATTAGAAATCTGTCTTCCGACAATGTGACCACCAACACCACAATAATAAGTTCCTTGTGGGTCAACCATACCACTTTTTTCAAAACCTAAAATTGGTTGATTGTGTGCAGAACGAATAAAATATTCTTGTTCAAAACCAACCCAAAAATCAACATCCTCATCCCCGATTGAATTACGATAATTGGATGTATGTGGATTGTTATCACCGTCTAATACCTCACACAAAACATAAACAGTTGAGTTAGGTTTGTTTGAACGGTACATTTTTACCGGTTTCAAGTAACAATCCGAAAAATTACCTTCCGCTTGTTTAGTTGAGCTACCGTCAAATCCCCAATTTGGTATTTTGTCTATAAAAAAAATACCATCGGGTAAGTCTAAAATTTTTACTTTACTTCTTAAATTTGGTTCAGGTGTATATCCATCTAACCATACGTATTCTACTTTTGTTTTCATATTTTATAATATATATTTTTCTGTACTTGTACACCCACCATAAAAATTAAAAATCTTAGAGTGAAACCCCAACTTGGTGAGGTTACACCTGTTTCAAAAAATTCATTTTTATTGTAATAAAAAATTGGTGTTGGAATAAGAAACCAATGACATTTTTTCTTGATAATAAAAAAATCTGTTATATATTTTTTTTCTTTTTTAACCATTTTTCTTTTTTCTTATATAATCTAAAACGATATTAAAGGACCCCAAAGAAATTATTCCAAACCCGAAATATTTTTCAAGTTCCGGTGATGAGGTGTTTATACCATATTTCTCAATTAGGATTCCCGTCAGAATCATCATCACGTAAATTATTGTTCTTATATTCATAATTTTTTAAATATTGGAGTGATTTGTATAAGGAATGTGACTCAGCCAAATTATAAGTACCCGAGTACAGTCCTTTATGTAATCCCATTTCAATTATTTGTAAAGCCATCTGTGGATTTAAATTGTCTAATACCAATTCTAATTCATCAGTGTTTTCAAAATTTAGTTGTCCGTCAAATAATGCCTTCATGATATAAATTATAATAAAAAGATAAGAAAAAGTCAAATATTTATAAAGATATGTCAGTAATCATCAATAATAAAAAATTCCCCGCGGAGTACCTTTCGAGCACAGAAGAAATTCAAAGGGGTATGATGGGTAGAGAAAATTTAAATGGGTGTATGGTTTTTAATATGGGAGGAGTTGGTCACCACTCATTTTGGATGAAAAACTGTTTAATACCGTTGGATATTGTGTTTGTGTTAAAAAACAAAATCAGTAAAATACATAGAAATTGTATTCCCGCTGGTCAAAACGAATTAAACCCAAAAAGATATGTTGGAATCGGTGACCACGTAATTGAATTTCCGGCGGGTGTGACGGATGGATTTAAAGAAGGTGATAAGGTTAACATGTACTTGGGAACACCATCCAACCCAGTAAATTAAGACTATTCAAAAGAAAGTTCTAATTGTTTTTTCTGATTATCGTAATCGATTAATCTTTGTTGAGATATCTTAGCGTAGTTCTCAGATAATTCAAACCCAATATAGTTTCTATCTAATTTCTTGGCCGCAAGCGCAGTCGTACCACTACCCGAAAAACAATCAACAACTAAATCATTTTTGTAAGATAGGATTTTTATCGCTTTCATTGGGATGTCCATTGAGAAGGTTGCTTTGGTTAATGACTTGGTGTCATTAAAATATTTCCATTGACCAAAAACTAATTCCATGAATTCACTCTTATCCTTTTCTGAATAAACCCTTTTGTTTTTGATAACACCCTCCTCATTTTCCATTTCAACCTCATTATATGACCATTGAGAGACGCCCTTTTCTTTTTTCTTGTAGTCCTTCTTATATGCAAGAATTACACATTCTTTTGGGTTGTATATGTAGGGTGAGGAAGGTGACATCCATGAACCCCAAGCAGTTGTTTTTGAACGGTGTGGTGAGTCCTCCTCTAAATCAACAACACCAAAAAATCCAAAACCGATTTCTTTCATCATCTGCCAATATTCCGAAACAAGAAAAACTCTACCACCTCTTTCTCTAACATTTACTTCATATGGTATGTTTAATGCAATCCTACCGTCTTCTTTTAGTGTTCGATAAACTTCAGACAACCATTTCTTACACCACATAAAATAATCCTCCATTGGTTCGTTGTCCTTATGAACGTCGTAGTTAATACCCACATTATAAGGTGGGCTGGTAACGTAAAGGTCAACACTGTTATCGTTTAGTTCCTTAAAAAGGTCCAAGCAATCACCCTGATAAATTTTATTCATTTCCATTTACAAATTATTTTCTGTTTAATATCTTTGTAAAAAGATAACGAATAAAAAACAATAAACCAAAATATTTATAAAAAAACTTAAAAATCATGGGATGTGGATGTAAAAAAAGAAATCAACCAGTAAGTAACCAATCGGTGAACATTCAATTAACTGAAGGGAGTTCATCAACTCCGCCGCAAGAAATTACTATCATGGAACAACAACTCGACCAAATTATTAAAAAGGTTGAGGAGATTAACAATCAAAACGAAGAAGAGAACACCGAAGGACAATAAACGATATCGGACAGTATAGTAAATTGTCCGATATTTTTTGTCTTTTATAATATATATAAATTTATATACTTATATTATGCCTAAACAACAAACGAAACTAACAAGTGTAAACATCATAGACGATGTTTATAAAAAATTCAAGATAAAAACAGTCGATGGTTCCATTAATTTACAAAAGTTAGTGAACAGAGCTCTTGATTTATACAATACAAGAGAAGATTTTAGAAAACAGATTGATAACCACAATGGTTTAGCACCAAACGGTTCCAAATTTTAAAATTGCCGTTTTATTTCTTATATTTTATAAAATAAAAATACAATATGATTACAGTAATCTATTCGACACATAAAGATTCAAATTACAACAAATCTTTCAAAGACCATCTAATAAAAAGTATTGGAATTAAAAATTTTGAAATACTTGAGTATGAAAATTTTAATCAATATTCACTTGCTGAGGTTTACAACCGAGGGATAAGTGAGTCTAAATATGAAATAATTGTCTGCATTCACAATGATATTAGATTAGAAACAGGATGGGGTAAAAAATTACTCAAAAATTTTGAGGATAATCCAGATTATGGTATCATTGGAAAAGCGGGTTCTTGTTATTTTCCCGAATCAGGAATTTATTGGGAAAAAATGCACCAAACAATGGTTGGTCAAGTTTACCACCATCCGGAAGGACAAAAGAAATTTTTGAGTAGATATTCAACAAAACTACCTGAACTAATTCCCGTGGTTACAATCGATGGATTGTTTATTTCATTCAATAAAACCAAAGTAAAACATCAATTTGATGAAACAATTGGTAGATTTCACTTCTATGACCATTCGTTTTGTTTACCAAATTATTTAGATGGGGTTAAAATTGGTGTGACATCATCATTTGATATTACCCATCAATCCGTGGGACAACCTAACCAAGAATTTTTTGATACTAAAGAAAAGTTTATAGAAAAATTTGGTTCGGCACTACCATTGGATTTAAAACCAAAAAAAATATATGTTGAGGAAGTTAAAGAAAAACCATTAAAAAATATTGGTAAGGTTGCGGTAATAATACCAACTAAGGGAAATGTAGAAATGTTATTTGATTGTGTGAGTTCTTTTTTTAAACAGTGTAATCCTGAACTATTTACAATTTTTATTGCCGATACCGGTTCAAACGAAAATGAAAAAGAATGGATTAGACAAAATATTGTAACAATAGGTAACATTAAATTAATAGAGTATGATTACTATAATTTCGCTAAAATTAATAATGACGTTGTTAGAAATCACGTAAGTGAAGATTATTCTTTTATTTTATTTTGTAACAATGATATTAAGTTAATGAATAATGTGGTATACAACATGTTAACCATTTTTAAGGAAAACGTAAATGTTGGTACTGTTGGTGCAAGACTCCACTTTGATGATAATACCATTCAACATAGTGGTGTTATGGTTAATACAGATGAGAATGGTGGATTACGACTTGGTCATGTTGGCTATCAGTCATATTATAATTTCATTAATAACAATACAACTATACTCGGGAACACGGGAGCTTTATTAATGATTAGAAAAAATATTTTTGTGAAGTGTGGGATGTTTAACGAAAATTATGTCGAATATTTTGAAGATGTTGAGTTAAATTTAACCACCATACTTTTAGGTTATAAAAATTATATTTCTGGTAAATCTGTTGCAATTCATTATGAATCTAAATCAAGAAATGAGGTTTCGGGTATTAATGAAAGACAAAAATTAGATGGTGAAAGATTATCAGAATTTTTTGATAAACACCGACATAAGTTATTTGCACATGGAAGATAAAATAACATTTATAATACCATCATTGAATAGACCAACAATTGTTAATTCAATTGAATCGTTATTAAAACAAACTAATCCAAATTGGGAGTGTATAATTGTATATGATGGAGTTGATGGTCCTGATTTTAAAGATGATAGGATTAAAGTACTTAAGATAAACAAAACAGGGACGACTGGTCCTTTTAATGGTCAATCTGGGTTGGTTAGAAATTTTGGTATCAAAGAATCTAAAACGAAATGGATTGGATTTTTAGATGATGATGACACCTTGCATAAAGACTATGTAAAAGATTTATTCGATAAATATTCTCAGTATGATTTTGTGGTTTGGAGAATGGTCTACACTGATGGTCGAATATTACCCCCACCAAATAATGATGATTTGTCATTTGGAAGTGTTGGTATTTCTTTTTGTTTTAAAAATAAATTTGAAAATCTATTATTTGATAACAACAGGAACGGTGAAGATTATGATATGGTAACAAAATTAAAATCACTAACTCCAAATTTTATAGTCGCGCCTGAAGTATATTACAATATAAGACATTAATGAAGACACATTTATTAACTTTTGGAACTGAAAATTATAGCAACGCTGTTACCTCATTAATTAAAAGTTCTGACGGATATTTTACAGAATATCACACATTTTCAACAAAAGACATTGATGAAAAATTTTATCAAGAAAATAATGAGATATTAAAACAAAGTAGGGGTGCGGGGTATTGGTTGTGGAAACCATACATTATAAAAAAAATATTAAATGAAATCGAAGATGGTGATATTGTTTTTTATGTAGATGCTGGTAATATTTTTTTAAATAATCCATCTTTCATTTATGAAAGGATAAATGAAAATAATGGGATTATATTGTTTGACAATAGGGACGGTATGTTAAACGGTGAATCGGCAACAAATAATATTTCCTGTAAGAAAGACTGTTTTGTGTTAATGGGGTGTGATTATAATCAATTTATTTACGGTAAACATTTAAACGCATCGTACCAAATATATTTGAAAAATGAATTTACTTTAGGTTTTGTTGATGAGTATTTGAACACTTGTAAAAATAAATTTATTTTAACAGATACCCCAAACCAATACGGTTCTAATTATAGTGGTTATTATGAACACAGACATGACCAAAGTATTTTATCTTTACTATCAATAAAAAACAATATAAAACCATTTGTTGACCCTTCTGAATGGGGTAATAAATGTGGTTGTAGAGGATTTAATCAAATGTTTTTACATCACAGAAAACCTAATTATAATTTATAAATGACAATAGTACCAATACTTGTCGGTGGGTTCGGAAATCGTCTATATCAAATAGCTAATGCGTTTAGATTACAGGATGAATTAAAATGTGATATAAAATATTATAGGATAGACCCAGTAGATGACGATGTTAAAAATTTTAGAAACTTAGTATTAAGAAAAAGTGATTTTGATGATTTTGGTGGGCATGAGTTATTAAAAAAAGATAACTTACCTAATAATATTTTTGAAATTTTTCCTAATTTAAATTTTGAACGAACACCAACAAAGATTAAAGATATATTAAACAATAAAAATTTATTCTTTGAACACAACATCAATCAGATAACTCAGGGTGGTGATACTGTGGTTATGGGTTACTATTTTGGGTATAGATTTGTAAGAAATCAAATAGAAAAAATAAAAAATTGTTTTAACCCAATAATTGACGAATATATTTTAAAAAAATACCCAGAACTAATAAAAAAAAGAGTTTTAGGAATTCATCTAAGATTGGGTATAGGTAGTGATAATAATCCCGCAATTGTGGTTCCCTTAGAATTTTATAATACAATTTTACATAATGAGATTAATAATTTTGATGAAATATATGTTGTATCAGATAACATTGATAAATCAAAAAATTTTATAAATAATATAGATACAAAAAATAAAAAAATAACATTTATTGAAGAAGAACCAATGTATGTTGATATGTTGATTCTAAGTAAATGTCAAACATTGATAATTGCACCGTCAACACTATCAGCGTGGTCGGCGTACTTGAATAAAAATAAAAATGTGTACGTACCAAAAATTTGGATGTCTCATCATTGGACACAGGATATACCTCAAGAATGGAAACTATTATAAAATATAAAAATCAAAATTTGGATGAAATTTATCAAGGATTGTTAGATGAATATCTTAACGACCCGGTACTTGTTAATCACCGAAGTCATATTGAAAATAATAATTTGGGTTACGGTGAAAGACCGTTTCATGTTGTTTGGAGAGAGCTGGTAAAATCTCAAAAATCTAATTTCAAATTTTTAGAAATCGGAGTTTATAAAGGTCAGGTAATTAGTTTAATTAAACATTTATCTAAATTATCAAACAAGAATTGTGAGGTTTATGGTGTTACTCCATTAAGCAACGTTGGTGACAAGTATTCAAAAAAATATGACGATGTTGATTACTCAAAAACCATTCAATCATTGTTTAACCATTTTAATTTAGATTTTGATTTAAATGTTAACATAATCAACGGAAGTTCAATCGATGAAACTATAAAGAGTAAAATAAAATCTTTAGGTCTTTTCGATATTGTTTACATTGATGGATGTCACGATTATGAATGTGTGGTCTCTGATATTGAACTAATGAAACAAATCACTAAAGTTGATTCTTATATTGTTTTTGATGACGCCTCATGTTATAAAGAAATTAAAAGGGATGGGTTTAAGGGTCATCCCGATGTGTGCAGAGCGATTAAAGATTACATAGAGTCGGATGATTCATTTGAGGAAATAATATGTGTTGGCCACAACAGAGTATTTAAAAAACTAAAATAATGTCGAAGAATATAACATGTTTGTTAACCACACACAATAAAGAAAATCTAATTGAAATGGTATCAATGGGGATAATTCAAAATATTTCTGAATTAACAAAACAAATTATTGTGGTTTTTGATGGTTGTATTGATAACACTGAAAATATAACTAAAGATATTTTTAAAAATTTTAAGGGTAAACTTGACTATGTTTACACCGATGATGTTTTTGAATTGAGAGCTAATAACGCCGGTTTAAAAATGGTAGAATCGGATTACGTGATATTAATTCAAGACGATATGGTTATTAAGGAAAAGGACTTTGATAAAAGGATGATTAAACCATTTCAATCATTTTCAGATGTTTTCGCGGTAACAGCACAAACCGCACACAATAATAGAATAGTCAATGGTGGATTACATGTCAACAACGCTGTAGATAGAAGAACAGGATGGTCCAGAGATATTTTTGCAACAAGAGAGATTGCAAACAGAGGACCTTTGATGTATAATTTCTCAGATGTTGTAAAGTTAAATTATTTTGATGAGGAATTGTGTCCAAATTCTTACGACGACCACGACATATCTTATAGGGCGTATGAAAAATTAGGTAAGGTTAGTGGTTTATATTGGATAGATTATCAATCAAATTCTGAATGGGGCACTGGTAGACAAAAAAATATAAAAATTCATGAAATGGCCCATATTAGAAATTCAAAAATTATAATAGATAGGTATAGTCACTTATTAAATGGTGAAATAAAAAATGAAAATAGGACTTTAATATGATATATGTGTTTGACTTAGATAACACTTTATGTGACACAAAGAAAAAAGAAGATGGCAATTGGGATTACTTGAATGCGGAACCATTTATGGATAGAATTAAAATGGTAAATGAGTTATATGATAATGGTAATCGTATTATTGTAGAAACCGCAAGAGGTTGTGTTTCAAAAAAGAATTGGTATGAACAAACATATCATCAGTTAGTTAGTTTTGGTTTAAAGTTTCATGAATTAAGAGCTGGTGTTAAATTTAATGCAGATTTTTTCATCGATGATAAAGCAATAAATTCAAACGATTTTTTTAATGGGAATAATTAATCGAATAATAAAAAAACAACCTAAATTCATAAAAAAAATTTATTATGATTTAGTACCATTCAAATATAGATACGGTAAAACGTTTTCAGATACTTGTGACTTTTTAAATGAAGTAGATAAGTGGTCTTACGATAGGTCGGTAGAACACCAATTTGACCAATTAAAACAGATTTTAAACCACTGTAATCAGAATGTACCATACTACAGTAAACTATTTGCAAATTACGGTTTTAATCCGAACATACAATCGTTTGATGATATAAAAAAATTACCGTTACTCACTAAGGATATTATCAACAATAATTTTGATGATTTGATTTCCAAAAATTTTAATGGTAAAAAAATAATGTTTAAAACATCGGGTTCCACAGGAAACAGATTAAAATTTTATGGTGAAGACTCGATGTATAAAAAAGAGGCGGCATATATCTTACATAGTTTTAATTCACATGGAGGGAACCTTTATGATAAATGGACGATATGGATTAGAAGGCATTCCCCTAAAGATATGAATGATTTAGTTGTGAGAGACTATGAGCTTAAACGGATTTATATCTCACCATTCCATTTAAATGATGATACTATTTTTTACTATGTTAATTTAATCAACCAAAGTAAATCAACAACTATTGTAACATACCCGTCAACCGCATTTTGGTTATCTTGTTTGTTGGAAAAACACAACATAAGGTTACAACATGTAAAATCAATACATGGGGCGTCTGAAAAATGTTTAGATGTGTGGGGAGATAAGATAAAACAGGTATTTGGATTTAATTTAAAAATGCATTATGGTCAAGTTGAAAAGGTTTCTTTTATGTATCAATCTAATGATAGTGAATCTTACCATAATGATTTAACATATTCATTTACCGAATTTGATGTATCAAAAACTATTATTGGGACATCTTTTCTGAATTATGTGATGCCGTTTATTCGTTATAAGACAAATGATGTGGTCACATTAAATGAGAATGTGGAATATGATATTTCAAGACCATTAGTTGTTTCTAAAATAGATGGTAGGGTAGATGATATGATTGTTTCGGAAAACGGTACGAGGATACCCTCTGTCAACTTTTACACAGTAATGTCAAAAAGAGAAGAGATTAGTATGTTTCAACTCTACCAAAAATCAGATAAATCGTTATATTTTAAAATAGTAATTAACTATAATTTTAACGATTCTGTTTTGGATGAACTTCGTGACGAAATTGTTAAAAGGGTGGGTAATTTACCGTTACAATTTGAAATTGTTAATGAAATACCAAGAGACTTAAACACCGGTAAAATAAGGTGCGTAATAACGGAATTAAAATGATAAAAACTAATAAAAGATTAGAATTAATTGATGAATATAAACCATCAAAAAGAACTGTTGATGGTGGTATAAGAAAATTAGATTGGAATGAGTGTAACTTGCCTTACAATGAGGAATATACTAATATCTTATTATCATCATTGTACTCTTTTAATTATAGTGAATATCCAAACATCAATAATGAAAATTTAATAAAAAAATTAAGTCTTTATTGTGGTGTTGAATCAAAAAATGTGCAAACTTTTAATGGTTCCGACTCCGCATTACATTACATATTCGCAACATTTTTAAATCCTGACACAAATGTGTTAATTTATTATCCGAATTATAGTCAAATTGAAACATATATAAAACTTTACTCGGACAATGTAAACCACTCTAACATATACGACCCGTTTGGTCAACACGAATATAATTTTTACGATATCATTCACAACGATGTGATTTACATTAGTAATCCAAATAACCCAACCGGATTTTGTTTAGATGTTAAAGTCATTGAGCGTTTATTAACTATCTACCCAAATAAATTATTTATTATTGACGAAGCATATTACGAATTTTCAAAAAAATCCTGTTCAAAATTAGTCAACACATATAATAATTTAATTGTAACTCGAACTTTTTCTAAAGCATTTTCATTGGCATCAATCAGGTTAGGTTATATATGTGCGAATGAAGAATTAATTAATTCAATAAATAAAATTAGAAATAGTAAAGAAGTCAACTCTTTTGCACAAAAATTAGGTGAAGTTGCTTTGGATAATATAGAATATATTGAAGACCGAGTTAATATTATTATTCAAAATAGAATAAGATTTGAACAAATATTAAAAAATAACAATATTGAATACATAAAATCCGAATCAAACTTTATTTTAGTTAGGGTTCCAGATAGTAAAAGGGTAATCGAAGATTTGTTTAATCAAAAAATATTAGTTAGAGATAGAGGTATGTTTTTTGGTTTAGACAATACAATTAGGATTACCATTGGTGATTGGGAGGATATGGAAATAATAATAAAAACAATTTTAAACAAAAATGAATACTAATAAAATATCATTAATTGGTTTAGGTAAACTTGGTTTACCGTTATTGGCCACATTTGGTAAGAATGGTCAAAAAATAATTGGTATTGATGTTGATGTAAATAAAATCAACACACTTAAGAACAATGAGTTACCCTTTCATGAGACAAATTTGAAAGAGTATCTAATAAGTGGTCGCGAAAACATTGAATATTCCGATAATTTCAAAAACATAGTTAGCAAAACTGACGTTGCCATTATATTAGTGAATACCCCTTCAAATAAAAATGGGGAGTTTTCAAATAAGTACGTACATGATGCTGTAATTAGTATTTGTCAAGAATTAAAAAATTCTGACAATGAGGACTTCTTATTTATCATAAGTTCAACAGTGATGCCCGGTAGTCATGATGACATTATTAAAATGATTGAAATTAATACAGGTAGGAAATTAAATAAGGGATTTGGTGTTGTATACATACCTGATTTAGTTGCTTTAGGTTGTGTCATTAAAGACTTTGAAAACCCTGATGTGATTATTATGGGTGAGAGTGATTCTAAGTACGGTGACATTGCGGAAAAAATATACTCTAAAATATTAAAAAACAACCCACCAGTTGTTAGGATGTCCCTAATTGAGGGGGAAATAACTAAAGTTAGTTTAAACGCATTTGTCACAATGAAAATTAGTTTTGCTAATTTTATTGGGAATATTTCGGAAAAATTAAATGCGAACCCAAATAACATAACTAAAGCGCTTGGTTATGATAAGAGAATTTCACCATATTACATTAAAAGCGGTTTATCTTTTGGTGGAACATGTTTTCCAAGAGATACGTGGGCATTTATTAAGATGTCGGAGAATCTTGGATTAGATGCTGTTCATGTTAAAGCAACTCAAAAAATAAATGAAAATCAAAATATAATTCTTTATGATAAGGTGAAAAAATATAAAGACAAAAAAATTGGGATATATGGGTTATCTTTTAAACCAAATACATATGTAACAACAGAGTCTCCCGGTAATATTCTTTATGAAAAATTATTAAGTCAAGGTTACGATGTCGTATTCTATGATAAATTAATTTTATCACCTTATACAAATAAATTTAATTCTTTTATTGAAGACTCGGACATTATTGTAATTACACACGATGTCACTAAGGATTTTGATAATTTTGATTTAAATAATAAAATAATAATTAACCCTTGGGGTGTAAACATATAACATGGAGTCATATTCACAATGCGGTCAAGATTTGTTTGTAATTAATTTATTAAATACAAATCAGGGTAAATTTTTGGATTTAGGTTGTTACTTACCAAAAAAAATAAATAACACATTTTTACTTGAAACAAAAGGATGGAGTGGAGTTTCTGTCGATATAATTGATTATTCAGAAGAATGGAAATGTAGAAATAATCCATTTATAAATGAGGATTGTTTTAAGATAGATTTCAATTCATTTTTACCAAAATATTATAACACAAACATTATCGATTATCTTTCTTTAGATATGGAAAAAGTTGGTGAGAGATATAAATTATTGGAGAAAATATTAAAGAGTAATTATGAGTTTAAAATCATCACTATTGAACATGATTCTTATTTAGGTAATGAATATGAGATAAATGAAAAATTACCCCAAAGAGAAATTTTAAAAAATAATGGTTACTTCCTGCTTTGTGGTGATGTGTCTCAAGAAAAACACCCAACTTTATTTTACGAAGACTGGTGGGTTAATGAAAAATATTTTGACGTTAATCAACTGAAGTCATGGTATTCAGATAAACTTAGTTGTGATAAAATTTTTAATAAAAACAGCGTCGATTACATCGTAAATGAAGAATCAAAAAACTGGTAAATTATGAAAAAGATATTAGTATTAGGTGGTGGCGGATTTATAGGTGGTCACCTTGCAAAAAGATTAAAAGATGAAGGAAACTATGTTCGAGTAGTTGACATAAAAAAACACGAATACTTCGACGAGAAAGACTTTTGTAATGAATTCATAGTTGGGGACCTGAGAGACCCTAAAGTTGTCTCAGAATCAATTGGAGAGGGTATGGATGAAGTTTATCAACTAGCCGCTGATATGGGTGGTGCGGGGTATATTTTTACCGGTGATAATGATGCAAATGTTATGCATAACTCAGCTCTGATTAATTTAAATGTTGTTCATGAGTGTGTTAAGAAAAACGTAAAAAAAGTATTCTATTCATCATCGGCATGTATGTATCCCGAACACAATCAATTAGACCCGGAAAATCCAAATTGTGAGGAATCTTCAGCATACCCCGCAAATCCTGATTCGGAATACGGATGGGAGAAATTGTTCTCTGAAAGATTATTTTTGGCTTTCAATAGGAACTATGGGTTAGATGTTCGTATTGCTAGATTTCACAACATTTTTGGTCCGTATGGTACTTGGAAAGGTGGTAAGGAAAAGGCACCAGCGGCAATGTGTAGGAAAGTTTCCGAAATGTTGGATGGTGGTGAGATTGAAGTGTGGGGTGATGGTCAACAAACTCGTTCATTTTTATATGTTGACGAATGTGTTGAAGCGGTGCTAAGACTTATGAATCAAAATGAATTTTTAGGACCTGTTAATATTGGTTCAGAAGAAAAGATTACCATAAATGATTTAGCGCAAATGGCGATAGATATCTCAGGAAAAGAGATTTATATAAGAAACATTGGTGGTGAGGAATTTAAAGAAAAGTATGGTTACAAATGTCCTGTTGGTGTACGTGGACGAAACTCAGATAACAAACTTTATTTGGAGAAAATAGGGTGGGTTGTCAATGAACCATTATACAATGGTATGGTAAAAACCTACGAATGGATTAACTTAATGGTTAATAAATAAAAAAGGGGGTTACTGACCCCCTTCTTCTTTTTCAACATATTTTAAAATTATTTCCACCGCCTCATCATCGGTGTTGAAGTCTTTGGTTGGACAAAAAAATGGTCCTGTACCGGTGTCATCTCTTTTAATAAAAAATGCCGGTAAGAATTCATTTCCAGTTTGGTCAATAACTTTATTCCAAATTTCTTTATTTCTACCAACCTCAATTTCTCTATATGGTAGTGATTCCTTTTTTAATCTCTCTTTTAAACTTTTACAACTACCACATCCTTCAAGTGTAAACAATAATAATTGATTAGACATATTACAGCGAATTTAATATTTCTTTATAAAAAGAATCTGGTTTAACACCAGAAGTTCTTGATACTTCATTATCTCCATTAAAAATCATTACGGTTGGTACGGAGCGTACACCGTATTCTTGAGAACCCTCCATATTTTGGTCAACATCCACTTTAACGAATTTTACTTCCGGGTAATCATACTGTAGTAATTCCAATTTTGGCATTAACATTTTACATGGTCCACACCATGATGCATAAAAATCGGCAAGTACTTTATCGCCGTTTTGTTTCATTTCATTTAGTTTTTCAACTGTTACTAATTCCATTTTATTAATTTTAAAATCCTATTTTTGTTTTATTTTCAACTCGAACTAAATCTTCATCGATATTATAAATATCCGCAAGACTCATTGGTTTATCAACTGTTTTTTCTTTACCCAAATGTTTTAATAGTTTATTTGAATTTTCAACGCTTAAAAGTTCAAATTTGTGTTCACAAATCAATCTACCTTTTCTTAATAGAGCTTGGTCAATCTTCTCTTTACTCATGTTAAATGTTGCAACTATTTGTATGTTCAAACAATCACCAAGTATACCATCAGTAATGTTTAATATGTTTGATACGCCAACAGAAGAACCATTTGTTTTTCTATCCGAAATCACCTTTTCCGCATCTTCAATAATTAAAATGGAATTTTTGTGTTCCATTAAAAAGGGTATGATAGATGGTTCTGATAAACTCTCGGCCATAGATGGAGGAATAAAAAGTATTTCTTTTTCTTTTATCAATCTAGTGAGGTATTTGATATAAGATGTTTTACCTGTACCAGGGTCTCCGTGAAAAAGAACAATACCTTTATCGTTGTTATTGTTTAACCTTTTTATAATTGTATCATGAATTTTACAAAATTCTTGACCATAATTTAACTCCACATCAACATCCGGCACGTTTAGTTCATAGTCTTCGGTGTCCATATGTCCCATTTCAGATTTTACTAAACTGATGCCACTTTTTTTGAAAAGAATTTCAAACTCTAATATTTTTTTAAAGTCAAAATTTCTTTCAAAGCCACCGTTTATAAGTGTATAATAAAATTCAGTTTCAAAAAATAAATTATCTTTTTCGTACTTTGATTTTAATAATACTGCGGTATTACTTTCATATTTGAATAATAAAATTTCCGTATTTGGTTTATGAACTCTCCTTTTGTTAACACTATTTATTTCGGTTATTGGTTCATACCCAATTGATAAAAAATATTCTTTAATATCTGACTTATAAATCTTTTCACTCTTGTAGACTGAAGGTAGTTCATCAAATGTGTGCACAAACAATTGATTAACTGGTATATCACTACCATAAGACGTTTCATAAATAAAATATTTATCCGGTGTTTTTCTCATATCTATTTATAATAAAATTTGAAATTTTTTGGTTCATAATCGTAAATCCCAACGAAGTCACTCTCCTCAACCTTTTTAAAAATCATTAAAGAAACCCTAAGGAACTCAAGTTGTTCTTGTGATAACTGAGGTTCACCTCTCTTTCTAAAATTATTCTCCGCAACATTTAAAATACTGTTGTAAAATTCGTCTTCGTTGAGATTCGACAAAAAGTATTTCTTAGCTTCTTCGTTATTCTCAAAATAATTTTTAATTGTTTGCAAATATATTAAAGTTTCCGGTGAGAAGTCCATTTTTTAATAATTCATGATAAGTAATTCAATACCTTCATTTTGAGTTCCATCTTTCTTCGCGGCAGCCGCCTTTTTGAATGTTTCTTTAGCCCATTTAAAACCAGTTGGTTCAAACATTAATAACTGTCCGTTTTTACCAACCCCAACCCCATTTTCTGGAAACCATTCGTGTAGTTGTTTAAACTCATAATACGATAAACTAAACTTACCTTGTATACCTTTGAGAGTATTTGCCAATCTTTCATGGTCTTTACTATCAAAATCATGGTTGGAGTAATAATTTTCGGTTTTCCAATATGGTGGGTCCATGTAAAAATATGTTTTTGGTGAATCATATTTCTCAACGACTTTTTGGAAATCCATGTTTTCCACAAATGTAATCCTATCCAAATGTGCTCTATATTCGGGATGTTTTAGTTTATCCATGAATATGAGAACCTTACATCTGTACTTACCCTTGTAATCGGTGTAACTGGATGTTTCGGGTTTTGAACCTGAAAATACTTGAGTTAGTACATAAACATACTTGGCGGCAACATCAAAATTTGGTTCGTCTCCAATAACAAGTTCGTCGTTAAAAACTTCTTTTTGATAGGTACGAAACATTTGTTCGTACTCAGGTGGTGTTTCATCGACACCTAATTGTTGACAAGGGTATTTTGATAACTCTTCCCATAACCTATCGTAGTGTTTTGCACATTTAAAAAGGTTGGCATTTAAACGATTAAAGTCGTTATAAACCACAGTTTTAAGGTTTGGGTATTTTTTAAGGTCCATATTAAAAAAGACCCAGAACATTCCTGAGAACCCTTCTACATAAGTCTCAATGTCGTGAGGTATAAATGGAACAATCCATTTACCAATTCTAGCTTTTCCTCCGATGTACGATATCATTTATTATTTTAAATTTTGTGTTATTAGTCCACTAACTATAAAAATATAAGAAACTTTTTTTGAAAATGGAAATCCGATGTAAACTTTTATTTCACCGGTTTGGATTTGGTTTTACCCCCCATTTGTCTTTTCCTTCTTGCGGCGCAATGAGCTTTTTGAGAAAAACCCTTTGGGTTGTTACAATTAATAGTCTTTTTATATTTCATTGACCATTTTTCCACCACCAAATCCTCTAATAATTCCATTAATTTCATATTGATAAATACTTATTTATTACTTATTTTTATATCATGGGATGTTCAAGTTGTAAACAGAAAAAAGAAAAACCAATACCAACCAAAGAGGATTTAGAAAGAATGGCAATTTCCGTACAAAAAGTAGTGTATGGTGTGGTTATAGTGTGGAGTATATTTGCCGTGTATGGTATATACTCATTTTTTAAAAATTTTCTATGAAAAATGGAAAATATTTTATAGTTCTCTTTTGTAATAAAAAAAGAGTCAAAATTTTATACAGGTGTCAGAAACGTACCACCGTGTATGAATATTGGCATGAATATAAGACAGAAAAAAAACCAAGGTTTACAAAAACACAAAATAGAAAAAGAAACAATGATGTGGTTTATGAACTCGCGTTAATTTTTCCGAACAATAGATGGGCAACAAAAACTTTTGTGAAAGATAGTTTAGGTAGACTAGTTGAAGCCAAATATGAAGATGAGAAATTTAGAATAAAAGAGATAATACCTTATTGGAAAGAAGAGTTGATATATGACTATCAAAGAAAATCCAGAGTAAGGTATCACGAAATCTTGGAACAGATTCTTTCAATAAACGAAATTGGTCAAATTTTTACTTTAAACAATAAGTTGTTTGTGCAGAATGATGAGAATGTACTTCTGTTTGGTAATAAAAATATTCGTGATTCAAAAAGACTATTTGAGTTAATCAGGGAAGATGTACTGAAGAAAAAAAGAGGTAATTTTATTTTTGTAAAAGACGTTTCGACCGCACAAAGAAAATTACTATATCAATTATTAGAATCCAAAGGTTTTAAGAGGTCAGAACTTTTTAGGCACTACTCTTATTAAAAACTATATCAACCAAACCAATTTTAATTGTGAATGTTTTGTCTGGTTTGTTCATCCGACTGTTCTGTTTCTTGTTAATATACTCAAATGTTTGATAGAATATATTTTCGTTTAATTCTAAAACCAATGTGTTTGATTTTTTTTCAAGATTCATTTTTTCAATTAAGTCAGATATAATAGCGAGTTGATTTACTAATTCACCCTTTTTTTCCATATCCAAATATTATTGATAACTTTTTAAAAAATGATAATTTTTCTTTTTTAGGTGGTTCAAACATTTTTGATTTATCCAACTTTTTTATCTCCTCAATCATTTGAATCTTGTGGGATTGAATCTCCTTCGAGTCCTTCTCCGTTTCTCGGTTCAACCAATTTAATGCCTGTTGTAGTCTCTTGTCTTGCATCTTCAATAAATGATATTTCTTTTAGTTTATCAAGTGATTGATGTTGAAACAATACCTCAAGTTCTTTAATTTTTTGCTGTAAAAGTTTTTGTTTCTCTTCCATCTCCTTATTAACTGTAATTATTTCTTTTGCACAACTAAAAACCAAGTCGTAACCATCCGCAGTTGCATTACTAATAATAGAAACAAGAGTGTGTTTCTCATTTTTATCTTGGACTTTGTATTTAATCGATTTGTATTGTGCGATAATTGTCTCCAATTTCCACGTAACGGGTAATCTAATATCTAAACTTACGTTATTATCGATTTCCCTCAAAGAGAAAAAATATGGTCTTAAAAATCTTATACTATCAAACACGTGATTATGTTATTAAAAATGTTATTATATATGAAACCGCAATATAAACAAATACGGTTTCAATTTTATTTAATTTTATTACAGATGGTTCATCCGAGAAAAATTTTATTAAAAATTCAACTACGTATCTTAAAGTATAAATGGTACTTAATACCATTAAAAATATCATTATAATATTAACCATCATGTTTTTTTATTTCTTGTAATAATTCTTTTCTGTACATAGGAATTAGTTCTTTAATTTCTTGTGCATATTTTCTTGCACGTATAGAAGCACTCCTATTTCCCTTTTCGAACACTTTAGCGGTGTCAACAGACATCTTTTCCACTAAGTCTTTGATTTTTTTTAGTGTCTCCATTTTTCCGTTTTTATATGTAATATACGGAAAATAAACTACTTTTTCAAGTTTTGTTCGAACAATTTATAAATTTCGGTAAGTATGTCCAGCTCGGACCTAGATTTTTGATATCTAAAATCAAATAATTTATAGAAATATTCAGATATTCTAATTTCTTTTTCTTCTAATTTAGTTAGGTAGTATGCCTCAAAGAAGAAATTCCACATGTACTCATAATGTGTACCCTTATCTTTAAAGAATATTTTTTCTTTATCGAAATTGGTAATTATTACATTCCAACACCAGTTAAAATGATTTCTTTGGTCTATTTCTTCGTATAAAACGTCAGAACCTAAAAAAGTATTGTCAACTAAATCATGCAGTGACGATAAAAAATCATAAAATAGTATGATTTTGTCCCTGTTGATGTTGTAGGTTCTATACCAAATGTCTATTTGATTTTTATATTTTTCAGATATTTCTGACTCAATATAGTCTTCTCTATTTTCCATAATCCTCATTTCAAAAATATAAGGATAAAAGAAAATAAAAAAAAGAAGTTACTGAGTATTATCGTCGTATCCTATGATTTTTTTCATTCTCGAGATTTCCTCATTCAAAACTGAAGTCATTGTGGTTTTAGATTCATTCACTGTTTTAACTTTCAATGGTTGAACTCCTCTTGCTCCGTAAAATGCTTCAGGTGTTTCCTTCTCTTTTTTCTTTTTTCTTTCAGCCGATTTACTTAAATTCTCTCCTGTTTTAGTTTTAATTACATTTGCGGCGTTTTGTGAGTTACCCATCTTTGAGTCTCCCTCTAATGCCATTTTTAATCTTTTCTTAAAAGATTCTGATGGTTCAAAGTCGTAATCTAAATCCAACAATGTACCACCTTTCATATTGTCCTCAATATATTCTTCTTCTTCCTTGTTTGGGTTTACTGCCATCTTTTCCCCTTTACCAATTTGTTTAGGAAACTCGGGATTATCATTGCCACCGAAAGACGAAGCATCTTTTAACATTTTTTCAGTACGAGCCATTGAATCTTTTGCATCTTTTTTAGTACCACTTTGTGCTTTCTTGGTTACTTCGATACCAGGGATTGCTTCACTCAAATTTTTCTTAGAGTTCACAACCATTTTTTTAATCAATGAAACCAATTCATTTTCGTTAAGTCTAATAAATGATTTTTTAGATTCGTACATACCGGTACCACATTCATTACACATACCCTCTTCGTTCATTGGTGAACCACACTCATTACATGTACCCATTTCACCTTCATTAGTGTCGATGTCTTTGGTTAAAGTTACTTTATGCATCTTACCACTACCTTTAGGGAATTCAAATTCCTTTTTACCAGCATCTCTTGCTTTATCGGCGGCCAATACAAATGCGTTTTCTTCAACATTCATATCTTCTTCCATATATCCTTGACCACACTCATCACAAGAACCTTCACCCTCTTCGAGTTGGGACCATGTTTCGTCAACATTATATTTTTTACCGTTAAATTTGAATTCTTTCAAACCTTTTGTTTTGGCTAACATAGCCGCTTCTGCCATGTTTGATACTGTAGTTTTTTTCATTTTTTTAGTTTCTTTATTTTTTTCTAATTCTTCACCCATTTGGTCCAATGTGTCAATCATATCAGATGGTGAATTATATTTTGCTTTTTCAATTATGAATTCCTTTTTAGGGTGTTTCTTTTTATAAATATCTAAATGTTTCATTGCAACTTCTTTAGATTCAAAAGATTCAATTGGTTCTCCTTCACATGTAATGTGGTAAACCTCTTTTTTCTCTTCATTTTCTTTAATAATGGTATTTTTTACCTCATTAAATAATGATTCTTGAATGATATTAGATATGTTTATTTCCATTTACTTAATAAATATCTTGTTTATTTCATTTATTACCAGTTTTTCTATGTCCGAATAAGGTAAACCGGTTTTTTTAGATACATTTTTAACTGATTCCTTTAATTCCTCGTCTTCAAAAAAATCTAAACTTTTAATATCTCCTTGATTACAGTATGAATATCTTTTACATCTCTCTTTTACTTTAACATAGACACCTCCGGGGCCTCCCCATTTAGGAAAATTTTTGTCCTTAACGGCACGACTATTTAAAATACTTTTAGGACCATTAATTTTCAATGGATTTGACCTTCCTGAACTAAAAGAAACGTCATATTGACCCGAGGAACTTGAGTCTGTAATCTCACTTAATTCCTCCTCAAAATTGTGAATTTTGTTTATTTTTCTTTTTACTATCGGACCACTAAATGCCCCCTCATAAGAACCTGATGCACCAGCATCCATGGCTTCTTTAGTTTCAATTTGTTTTAAATTAGTGTAGTAATTTGGGTCCTCACTTAGATGGTCCATAGCAATTTCTTTAGCCATTAACTCATTATTGGTGTGTTCTTTCTCGATTTTAATTCCTTTGTCTAATTGTTTTTTTAAGAACTTAACCATATCCTCAATATGGTAATATCCTTTTTTGTCATGTTTTTTTGCAATATCTTCTAAGGACATTTTATCTGATATTCCACCCTTTAATTTTTCCATTATCTTACACTTTTTAAAGGTTGTTCCCAAAAAGATTTGCGTTGCCATAGAGTTTTAAATAACTCAACAACAACCTTTGATGATAGGTCTACGATTCTTTCGTCTACTGACCTAGCACCAATCTCTTTTTGAATTATTTTCATTACAATGTTGTGTGCTTGAGTAGTTTCAAGAAAGTCTTTCATTTCCTTTCTAGCAATTTTCTCAATTTCCTTTACGTCAGTATTTGTTAATGCCATTATTGGGTCATTCTATCTCTAATTAATGGCTCCATAGCCGAAATAAAAGTTGGTTCAAACTTTTTAAGTTTTTCCAACATATTCATTGTTTCATCATCAATCAATAACATATCGCTATTGATATATAAACCTGAATCTTCACCAGCGATTATTACAAAATTAATTTCTAAATCCGTGATGGTTCCGTCAATTCTTATTTGACTTTCACTTATTGTAAATCCGGGGTCTAAATCCGCGATTTGTGAAACTTGTTGTCTGAAAGAATCTATTATTTGTGTGATAGAGGTTTTTTCTTCGGGTTTTAGTTTTACTTCTTCTTTGTCAGTTGATAGTAATTTAACTTCCACATCATTTACAACTTCAACATTGTCGAATTGTTTTTTTTCAACCTCACCATCTGTTTGTTGTGTGTTATCAGTGGTTTGTTGAACCTCTTCCGCCTCGTTTAATGGGGTTTTATTCGTATATCTAGTTTCATTGAGTGACCTCAATTTGTTTAACATACCTTTTATCTCATCGTACCCCGTTGTTTTCTTGTTGTTCATTTTTAAAAAATATTCTAAAATTAAATGATGGGTTTATATCTGTATAAATATTTGAAAAATTGGATTTACACACAACACCATTGAATTTAATTACATTCTCTAAATACCCTTGAGATGGTACTACCTGTTTAGGTATATTATGTAGGTCGCACAAGTGTTCACATAATTTAGATATTACCGATATTTGGTCGTCATTATATTTGTCCCAGAAGTAATAGTTTCTCCAATTTCTAACAAATGGTTCACATCTATATGGGTCACCAATCCAATTATGGAGGAATCCTGTGACCATATTTTTATTCAACCATCCTAAATTTTCTACAGCAATTTTAATAAATTGTTTGTCGATGAAAGGTTCATCAAATGTATTGGAGTAATAGTTTGTGTCGTATAGTTGGTAAACTGTACCTAATTTAGTAACAATAAAGTGTGGTATTTCATCATATTTACCACACTTTCTATGTTTTAATTTATTTATAAAATCGTCAGTCCTTCTATTTGTATCGTATAATAAAATTTGGGTCTTTTTAGTTCTGCGTCGAGTGACGTTCAAAGTTTTACTATCTAAACCTTCTACGTTGTGTATTTCCAACATTTCTAGTTAACTTTTTAGTGATAACAGAAGAAATGTCGTTATCTCCTGTATTATTTATTTCCCCATTGTCCAAACCAAAGTTTTCCGACGATTCCTCCTGTGTTTGGAACTCTTCTAATTTTTTTTTTCTTCCTCAATTGGAAGTTCGTCTTGGGTTTCTTCTACGATGGGTTGCTCTATAATTAGTTCAGGTTCGGTGATAGTTTCTTCAACAACAGGTTCGGTGATAGTTTCTTCAACAACAGGTTCGGTGATAGTTTCTTCAACAACAGGTTCAAAAACATTCTCTTCTGTAACTTGTGGTTCTTGAATTATTTCTTCTGTAACTTGTGGTTCTTGAACAATAGTTTCAATTACTGGTT